>Ga0209433_10000083_pt1 | contig 28303 bp, 28 predicted proteins | sample METZYME_5_50m_FD_187552 | JGI IMG/M metagenome (GOLD analysis project Ga0209433, IMG submission 187552) | Marine microbial communities from oxygen minimum zone in mesopelagic equatorial Pacific - METZYME_5_50m (SPAdes) (version 2) | ecosystem: Environmental > Aquatic > Marine > Oceanic | place...
CAGCTGTCATATTGATTTCTTGTGGCATCCAATGATTTGCGCTTCCATCAAGATATTTCTGCCATGCCCAATCATATTTGAAAGGCACCAGCTGATTAAGATCAGCTCTGCAGTTGATCATTGCTTTATCATCAACCTGGACTCTACCTGATTGACCTTCAAGCTCTTCTTCGCCTTCGGAAGCATCAAGTTTTTCTATCGCTTCTTTGGCTAGCTGAGCTCTTTCTCCAGCTTTTACTGAGCTAGTTGCTTCATTTGGTACTGGCTCCTCTTTTTCTTGTACTGCTTGTTTTGCAGCTTCTTTAACAACTTCCTGAGGAACTTGTTTCGTTTTTTCTGTATTTTCTACTTCGTTGAATTCATCCCAATTTAACATTTTATTTCTCCTAATTTATTGACATGCTTCACAGTCAGGATCGTCTATAGAGCATGCATCCGGCACCGGTGCCGGCTCACCTAATTCTTGCGAACTTGTTGTTTCTGTTGAAGCGCTAACAGCATTTAACGCTCCTTGCTTAACTGTTGATTTTTCTGTTGTAGTGGCAGCTAGTGATCTTAAATAGTAAGTTGTTTTAAGTCCAAGCAACCAAGCCATTCTGTAGGTTACATCTAGTTTTTTACCGCTAGCGTTTGCAATATATAAATTTAAAGACTGAGCCTGATCTATCCATTTCTGCCTTCTGCTTGCGGACTCAACTATGAAGCGTGGCTCAACCTCAAATGCAGTCATGAATAGGTTTTTAACTTCATCTGGTATCCTTCCTATTTGAGCAAGACTTCCCTCATAGTATTTCAAATCATTTATCATCACATCATCCCAGAGGTCTAACGTTTTGAGTTTTTCAACTAGGTGAGGATTTATTATCGTAAACTCACCTGATAGATTAGATTTAACATATAAATTTTGGTATGTTGGCTCTATTGATTGAGTTACGCCGGTGATATTTGAAATCGTTGCTGTTGGCGCTATAGCCATTACGTTTGAGTTTCTCATTCCCTGATCTTTTACCTTTTCTCTAAGCTTGTTCCAGTCAAGTGTTTCTGACTCATCCACTTTAATATATTCATCACCTCTATTTTCTCTTAGGATCTTTATTGAATCTTTCGGGAAAATACCCTGGCTCCAAAGTGAACCTTCATATGTTTTATATGTTCCTCTTTCCTTTGCAAGATCTGAAGATGCGTTAATTGCATGGTAGCTTATAAGCTCCATACTTTTGTCAGCAAAATCTACAGCTTCTTGTGAATTATAGGAAATGTTTTGCATGTATAACGCATCTTGGAAACCCATTAGGCCAAGGCCAATTGGTCTATGTTTCATATTTGAATTTTCGGAGGTCTCAACTGAATAATAATTTATATTGATAACGTTATCGAGCATTCTAATAGCTGTAGTTACTGTTTGCTTTATTTTCTCTTCATCAAGCTTTCCTTCCTTCATATGCTGTTTTAGATTCACAGAACCTAAGTTACATACTGCGATCTCCTCGCTTGCCTTTGTATTGAGTGTTATTTCAGTACAAAGATTTGATGAATGAACAACACCTTCATGTTGTTGGGGTGATCTTAAATTGCATGAATCCTTGAATGTTATCCATGGATGTCCTGTCTCGAAAAGCATTGTTAGCATTTTTCTCCACAGTTCTTTTGCTTTTATTTTTTTGTATTGTCTCAGTTTTCCTTCTGCACCTAATTTTTCATATGCAACATATCTTTCTTCAAAGTCTTTACCTATTAAATCGTGTAGATCTGGTGTCTCACCTGGTGAAAATAATGACCACTCTTCATCATTTTGTACTCTTTTCATGAATAGATCTGGTACCCAGTTGGCTGTATTCATGTCGTGTGTTCTTCTTCTATCATCTCCAGTATTCTTTCTTAACTCCAAAAACTCTTCGATATCCATGTGCCAGGTTTCGAGGTAAGAACACATCGCTCCCTTTCTTTTTCCGCCTTGGTTAACTGCAACTGCTGTATCGTTTGCAACTTTTAGGAATGGAACAACTCCTTGGCTCTTCCCATTTGTTCCCTTTATGTATGAACCCAAAGATCTAACAGGTGTCCAGTCATAACCAAGTCCTCCAGCCCACTTTGAAAGCAAAGCCATATCTTGATACGCGGTAAAGATACCTTTTAAATCATCTGGCACCGTTGATAAATAACATGATGATAGTTGTGGTCTTACTGTTCCCGAGTTGAAAAGGGTGGGTGTTGAACTCATGTAGTCGAAACTTGATAAGAGGTTATAAAACTCAATTGCTCTTTCTTCTCTATTTTCCTCTTCCATGGACAGACCCATAGCAACCCTCATGAAGAAAACTTGTGGCAATTCATATCTTGTATCATCTGAATGAATAAAATATCTATCGTAAAGTGTCTGAAGCCCAAGATAGGTAAATTGGTTATCTCTTGTGTGATCAATAGCTTGACCCATTTTCTCCAAATCAAATGTTTTAAGATCTGGGTTAAGAATATCTAATTCAATACCTTTATCAATGTAGCTTTCAAGAGCTTTTGGATAATATTCTTTCATATCTCCATATGTTGCATCTTCTGCTATACCTAAGAATTCTAGTGCTTCATTTCTGATCTGATCCATTAGGATTCGGGCAGTAACGAATGAGTAGTTTGGCTCCTTTTCTACTTTTGTTCTCGCAGTCATTATTAAACTTGATCGCATGTCTGCCACAGAGACTCCATCGTATAGGTTGCCAATAGACTCTTCGAGGACAGCTTTTGGGTCAACATCTTGAAGGCCTTCACATGCATCAGTAATGATTGCTGACAATCTTGCAATATCGAGTGGCACAGTCTCGCCATTTTTCTTTGTTACGCTGATGTTTACTTCTTTATCGAGTTCAATAGTTTTTCGTTCTGTTTTTCCTCTTTTCTTTGCTCTTTCTTCTCTGTATAAAATATAACTTCTAGCGACTTGGTATTCTTCTTTACGCATTAACTGTAGTTCTACTTGATCCTGAATTTCTTCTATGTGTAATGTTCCTCCAGAAGGCATTCTTCTTGTGAAGATATCCATAATTTCATTTGTGGTCACCTCAACTTTTTCATGTATTCTTTCGCTTGCTGCAGCATTACCGCCCTCATTTGCTAGGAATGCTTTTGTTACAGCTACCTGTATTTTTTCTTTTTCAAAAGCAACGACTTTTCCATTTCTTTTGATCACCCTGAGCTTTCCTGGTGCTGCAAGATTAATGTCCTCCTGTATGTTTGGTGGCGTTGTCTTTATTTCCTTATCTGCTATCTCGTTCTTTTGCATTTCTTTTTTCCAAAAAATTCCCTACAAATTCAATTTATATTTATTCGGGTGAGGCAAGAATTATTATGTTTTTATGTTGCGCTTTTTAGATTTTTCTTAGCCTTCGTCCATATAATCAAATTGTGGATAAGAAATCAACCCCAAAAACACAATATATTGTGAATTTTTTACTTTTATTCACTATATAGTGTGTATATGGTGTAAAAGTTTTGTAAAAAAGTAGTTGATAAGATGTGGATAAATGTAAAAATAAAAAGATGAAATACATATTATCAATAGATCAGGGCACCACAAGCTCTCGTGCAATAGTATTTGATGAAAATCAAAACATAATATCTGAAGATCAAAAAGAATATGATCTGTTTTATCCAAATGATGGCTGGGTTGAGGCTAGGCCAGATGAAATACTAGCTTCTGTAAGAGAAACAGTCGACAAAGCTATCGACAATTCAAATGTAACAATAAATGCCTGTGGTATTACAAATCAAAGAGAAACTGTTGTTGTTTGGGAAAGAGCTTCTGGTAAGGCTATATATCCAGCAATTATATGGCAGGATAGAAGAACTTCAGAATTATGCAATGAGTTAAAAAAGAATAAAAAGCTTGAAAATGAAATAAGAAAAAAAACGGGCTTATTGCTTGATCCTTACTTTTCAGCATCGAAAATAAAGTGGATTTTAGACAATGTTGAAGGTGCAAGAATCAAAGCAAAAAATGGAGATCTATGTTTTGGAACAATTGAAACTTTCTTAATTTGGAACCTAACAGAAGAAAAAAACCATAAAACAGATGCAACAAATGCATCCAGAACCATGTTAATGAACTTGGAAACTTTGGCTTGGGATCAGAGTCTACTAGAAATATTTAATATACCAATAGAAATACTTCCTGAAATATGCTCATGCGATGATACTTTTGGTCACATCGACAAAGGCGATCAAAAGATTCCTATCACTGGAGTTATTGGTGATCAGCAATCAGCTCTTTTTGGACAAAATTGTTTTGATTTTGGTGAAATGAAAAGCACTTATGGAACAGGGTGCTTTCTGATGGTAAACACAAAAGATAAGATTTATAAATCTAATGCAAAACTTCTATCTACAGTTGGATGCAAGCTAGGAAATGAAACTTCTTATGCACTAGAAGGAAGTATCTTTTCTGCTGGTACTTCTATTCAATGGCTTAGAGATGAAATGAAGTTTTTTAATGACTCCTCAGAAACAGAAGAGCTAATAGATAAAAACTTTAATTCAAACGGTGTAAATTTTATACCTGCGTTCACAGGATTGGGAGCACCGCATTGGGTTTCAGATATAAGGGGGAGCATTCACGGTCTTCAGAGAGATAGTAGTAGAAAAGATCTAATAACTGCAGTTTTTAAAGCTATCTGCTTTCAAACTCTAGAGATCATAGATGCACTTGAACAAGATGGTGTCACTGTAAATGCTTTGAAGGTTGATGGGGGAATGGTTAAGAATAACAAATTTCTTCAATTGCTGAGCAATATTCTATCTACAGACATCCAAAAACCAGATCAGATAGAATCAACTGCTGTTGGTGCTTTTAAAATTGCGCTTCTTGGCTCTGGAATAAAAAAATTGAATGAGATTAGTGAAATTGGTGCATATGAAAAAATACATACACAACCATCATCTAAGCTTGCTGATGAGTATGATACTTGGAAAAGCTTTTTAACCAAAAATCTCTAAACCTAAGAGAGCACAAAATGCCTAGTTTCAATATTAGACATACCATGAATTTCATCATGAGAAACTATGATGCATATAATATTTTGATTCTTTATAAATTCTGAAATAATTTTTATTATTTCATTCTTGTTTTCTTTATCTTGATTTGAGATTGGCTCATCGACTAAAAGTATTTTTGGTTTTGAAAATAAGGCACGAGCAATTGACACTCTTTGCTGCTGTCCTCCAGAAATTTCATGGGGATATTTTTTAAGATGATCTGCTAATGACATGCTCCTTACTAATCTATTAAAAAATTTGTTATCACTTTCCCCTGCAAAAGTGATATTTGATTCGATATTCATATGAGGAAACAAGGCAAAATCTTGAAAAACAAAACCAATATTTCTTTTTTCAGGCTCAATAAAATGATTACTATCTGCTTGAGTAATATTATCGAGAACAATAGAGCCTGAGCTTGGTCTTTCTAGACCAGCAATTAGATTAAGTAATGATGTTTTTCCAACACCGCTTTCTCCAGAAACTATATTCAAGACACCGGATTGAAAATTAAAATTTATATCTTTAAGAACTTCTTCCTTCTCATAAGAAAAATTAAGTGATTTAAGAATTAAATTCATATTTTTATATGCCTCAATAAATGTATATATTAAACTAGCTTACTTTCTTCAAAAAGTTTTATGTATAAATATAAGATTTTCAACAACATCGCCTCCGAGGGATTAAATTACCTGCTAGATGAGAATTTAATTTTAAGTGATGATGATCCCGAAGCAATACTTTTAAGAAGCAAGGTTCTTGGTGAGGAAGACTTTAATAAAAATTTGCTTTGTATCGGAAGGGCGGGAGCAGGTGTAAATAATATTCCCGTTGATTTAGCGTCACAAAAGGGAGTGGTTGTTTTTAATACGCCTGGAGCTAATGCAAATGCTGTTAAGGAGTTAGTTTTATGTGGATTACTATTGTCTTCGCGGGGAATTATTCAAGGTAATTCTTTTGCAAAGAGTCTTTCAATAACTGAACCAAATGAGTTTAATTTAACTATTGAAAAGCAAAAAAAGAGCTTCAAAGGCTCTGAGCTCTATGGAAAAACTCTGGGAGTAATAGGGCTGGGAGCAATAGGCTCAATGGTTGCTCAGTCGGCAAATGCTCTTGGAATGAAATTAATAGGTTTTGACCCATATATATCTGTAGATGCTGCTTGGCGATTACCAAAGGAAGTTCATAAAGCAGACTCTATGGAGGAGCTTGTTGGAACTTCAGATTTTGTTTCAGTGCACGTTCCTTTATTAGAAACTACAAAGAATCTCATTTCTAGCGACTTACTAAAACATTTTAAAAAAGGAGCAAAACTTATAAACCTCTCCAGAGGAGGAATTGTTAAAAATAATGATGTAATTAATGCATTGAAAGATGAAAGACTAAGTTGTTTTGTAACAGATTTCCCATCATTAGAATTATCAGAAAGAGCTAACTCAACTGGGGATGTGATTTTGTTACCTCATCTTGGAGCAAGTACTCTAGAGGCCGAGGTGAATTGTGCCGTTATGGCTGCTGAACAGGTAGTAGACTTTCTTAAAAATGGGAATATAAATAACTCTGTTAATTTTCCTAAAACAAAGCTAAGCAGATCAACGGACCATAGATTAGTCATTATTAACAAAAATGAGCCTGGCATGATTGGGAAGATTGCCGAATTTATAGCAAATGAGAAATTAAACATTAGCGATATGGTTAATAAGAGCAGGGAAGATATTGCGATAAATCTTATTGACCTAGATAGCAAACCAAAGGAAGAGTTGATACATTCTCTTCGAAAAATTGAGCATGTACTATCAGTGAGACAGTGTTAAAAACAACATTTTGTAAACCTTGTAAGCTAATTTAAATACTTGATGAATGTGTAACATTTGTTCATATTTGCCCACAAGGTATGAAGTAAAATTGATATTTAAATATCGTAAACGTTAAAAACAATAAACAAGGATACTAATTTTACTTAAACTACTGATATAAGGTTATTTATTATAAAATTGATCAATTTTTGATCAATCTTATCAAGACCCTTATTCTATAATGTTTTTTAATATAATATTAAAGTTATCCATAAAGTTATCCACAGAATCTGTGGATAAAATTTAAGTGTTTTATGAGTAAACTTTTTAAGGGTGTTGATATAAGTTGGAAACCATTCATCGAGAGTGAGTTTCAAAAGTCATACATGCAAGAAATTAAATCTTTCTTGATAAATTGTTCCCAAAATAATGAAGTAATATATCCGCATCCCAAAGATATCTTTAAATCATTAGAGTTAACATCCTTTCAAAGCGTAAAGGTTGTGATCTTAGGACAAGATCCATATCATGGACCCAATCAAGCTCATGGGTTAGCTTTTTCTGTTAAGAAAAACGTCCCAATTCCACCCTCACTAAAAAATATTTTTAAAGAAATATCAGAGGACCTTCATAGCAATAAAAGATTATCTGGAGATCTTACCAATTGGGCTAAACAGGGAGTTCTTCTTTTAAACACATGTTTGACGGTTTTTCCTGGGAGGCCTGGCTCTCATGCAAACCTAGGTTGGCAAAAATTTACTGACTCAATAATAGATGCAGTTGATACAAAGGATAATGTTGTGTTCTTATTATGGGGCTCTTATGCACAAAAAAAGAAAGATTTACTGCTGAACAAAAATAATTTAGTTTTGGAAGCTCCCCATCCCTCTCCATTATCAGCTCATAGAGGATTTTTTGGATGCAAGCACTTTTCAAAAGCGAATGAGTTTTTAAGGAAAAACAAGATTGAGGAAATTGACTGGTCTAGTTAGGAATAAAACTCACGAGCTTAAAAATATTCTCACCCGAGCTTATTTCTTTGAGAGTTTTTATTTTCTTTGAATCAATGTTTGTCTCATCTTGATACTCTATGGGGATAATTTCTTTTTTCTTTTTACTAAGGTGTTCCGTTCTAGCAATAACTTCTTGACCCCGAAAACAGCCCTTTTTGAAAGAAACATGGCTTTTATTCATCCCAAGGTCATGTGGCCTATGCATTCCTGAATCTGGGCAAGAAAACAAAAATTGACCGAGAAGTAAAATGTTTAACTCAAAATCTTCAATTGAAAGCAAACTGTCGCAACTGTCTTTAAAAATATTAATATCACAACATATTTCACCATTTGCTAATAAATAATCTTTTTCGGCTGTGTTGTTAAAGAATTTATAAGTGACCTCTCTTGTATTAGTTTCTATCTCAAGACCATAAAATTTAATAAACTTATTTAATTCCTCAATTAAAATATTTGCGCATGATTCGTCTGAAATAATTTCAATTCCATTAGCTCCTGAAACCAAAAATTCAGCTTTAATAAATCCCTTTTCATCACAGAGGCAAGATTGTATAAATTTTTTAGACTCTAGATCCTTCAGATCAGCAGTTATTTGTCCTTGAAGGAATTCAAATACTTTTTTTTCTTCACCAAGAAAAGAAATAACTTCTTTATTGATGGTAAAAGAGCCAGGTTTGAAATATGATTCTAGTTTTTTGATAATTACGAGTAAATTGTTTTAAATTATTTTATCCGATGGAAGCTGAAATAAATAGAATTAAATGGAAATCAAGACGAGGTATGCGCGAGCTAGATCTTTTATTTGAAAACTTTTTTAAATTTCATGCTTCAAAGATTTCAAAAACTGAGCTTCAAACATTGCGAGAACTTTTAGTATATGATGATCAATCCCTATTTGATTTTATATTTAAAGATATAACTCTTGGCAATTTAAAACATGAGGAATTTATAAAAAAATATCTAAAAAAATATGAAAAATAAAAGAACTTTTTGTGGTTTTACATGTCTTAATGATTGAGGTATGAGTAATGAATATTCCTCAAAAAAATGAAGCCTTGCTTTTAGAAAAGGCCAAAAAAGGAGATAAACAAGCATTTAATCTTATGGTAATAAAATATCAACCTCGCATCATGAGTGTTTTATATGGATTTTTAAAAATTCACTCGGATGCTGAAGACTTGACACAACAAACCTTTATTAAGGCATGGACCAACCTTGAAAAATTTAGGGGAGATAGTAGTTTTTATACATGGATCTATAGAATAGCCATTAACCTTGCAAAGAATTTTGTTAAAAAGCCATCAACACAAATTGAGAAAACATCCTTATCTATTGATGAGCATCATTATGATCTTCCTGAAGATTTAGATCCATTATCTTTTATTTCAAACGAGGAGTTAAAGAGTGACTTAGATAATTTTATAAGCTCAATGCCTGAAAAATTAAAAACTGCTTTCATCCTTAGAGAATACGAAGGTAAGTCATATGAAGAAATAGCTACGGTCACTAATTGTCCTGTTGGAACCGTTAGATCAAGAATTTTTAGAGCCAGAGAAGAAATAGTTAATTATTTTAAAAAAGAAGTATATGAAACAGAATGATATAAATGAATTGATATCAGCTTATTATGATGATGAGTTGACCCAAAGTGAATTGAACTATTTACTTGAGGAAACTAGAAAGAATCCAAAGCTCTTATCTAAACTCAGTAATTACGGATTAATAAGCACAATTTCTGAAAAAAATGAGAAAGTTATTTCAATTTTTGACAATATTTCAAATTTTGTTCAGAGAAGATGGGTTAGCAATGGCTTAACTGCTTCGGCTGCTGTTCTTCTTACAATTTTATTTCTAAGTGACCCATTTGAATCAAGGTTCTCTGAATCAGACCAAATTAACTCTCAAATAAGAGATGCAATTGAAAGTGAAGAAGCTGCCAAAACTTTCAGTTTAATTGAAAATGATCTTATACCTCATGTCATGTCAATAATAGACAATAATGGCAAATCTTTTGGAGACGATCTTGCAATAGATCTATCACCAGTAGGCTTCAATCGATTAGATAACAATCCTGGCTATTTCGTTAAGGGTAAGAAGAAAATCCAAGTAAGGGTTGAGCCAAACACACTTGGCATTTCAGAAAATAGGTACTGGAAATCTGGTACCAAGCTAATTTATCTTTACCCAACAGTTGATGGGAAAATAATTTCTATTTACGGAGATTTATCAATTCAAGAGGTTGAAAAAATTATACCTGTCCTAATTAAATAACTCATGAAAAAAATTCTTTTTGTATTTCCAATATTTTTATTTTCTCTCATAGAGGCTTTTGATCAAAATATTCCTGATCTTGTCGAAGAGACTTCTCCCGCTGTTGTAAACATTACATCTAAAAGAGAGGTAACTTACTCAAATCAAGATTACTTTAGGGGAATGCCAGAAGAGTTTGAAAGATTTTTTGGAATTCCGAGAGACTTTGGTCAGCAACCCCAAACAAGAGAATCTGTTGCGTATGGATCAGGATTCTTTTTTAAAGAGAATTACCTTCTTACTAATTATCATGTTGTGAATGAAGCTACTGAGGTAATTGTATCTCTCACAGACAGAAGAGAGTTCATAGCTGAGGTTATAGGTGTCGATATGCTTTCTGATTTGGCAGTTCTTAAAATCGAGGGAGATGATCTTCCAGATCTTCAGATGGGGAGTAGTGATGAGCTTAAGGTTGGTGATTGGGTGATTGCAATTGGGTCGCCATTTAGCTTTGACTTTTCTGTCACTGCTGGAATTGTTAGTGCAAAAGGAAGAAGTATTCAAAACCAAAATATAGGCGGCTATGTTCCATTTATTCAAACAGATGTTGCGATTAATCCTGGAAATTCTGGTGGACCACTATTTAATCTTGAAGGCGAGGTTGTAGGCATAAACTCTCAAATCTATTCAAGAAGTGGGGGCTATCAAGGCGTTTCCTTTTCAATTCCTATTGATGTAGCAATAGAGGTTGCGGATCAAATAATTGCATCTGGTGAAGTTTCAAGAGGTTATTTGGGGGTGAGAATGGGTGATGTAGATTCAGACCTTGCACAAGCCCTTGGAATGAAAAAGCCTTATGGAGCATTAATTAACAGTATAGAAAAAGATGGTGCGGCAGATAAAGGCGGCCTTAAAACCGGCGATGTAATTATTGAGTTTGCTGGTGAAGAAGTTAAATTTGCTGGCGATCTCCCACATATAGTTGGAAGAAAATTACCAGGAAGTAAATCAACTGCAAAAGTTGTTCGAAATGGTAAGACAATTAAGTTAGATTTCGAACTTGGTAAGCTTGAGAGTGCCGATAACACATTTGTTCCTGCATCATCATCTGAAACAAAATATCCCCTTGGAATCAAAGTTGAAGATTTACCAGATGATTTCGATGGTGCTGATTCCGGTGTAGTTGTATCTAAAGTAGATAATTCTGCTAGCTCAGCAACAAAGATTTTAGAGGGTGACATTATTACTGATATTCAATCAGGTTTTCAGAGATACTCAATTGAGGATTCTCAAAGCTTTGATGAAATTGTTTCTAAGTTTGAAAGTGGAGATAAAATAGCAATCTTTGGTCTTAGAGGTGGCTCAAGATTTATTGTCCCAATTACAGTTGATTAGATTTATCTCTTAATAAGAGGGGTTTTCATTTAAAATACCCTTACTTATGAAACACATACGAAACTTTTCTATCATTGCTCATATTGATCATGGCAAGTCTACGCTATCAGATAGGTTGATTGAGTTTTGTGGAGGACTGTCGGCTAGAGAAATGTCAAGCCAAATACTTGACTCTATGGAGATTGAGCAAGAAAGAGGTATTACCATTAAAGCTCAAGCAGTTTCATTAGAATATACACATAAAGATCAAACATATCTTTTAAACTTTATTGATACGCCGGGACACGTTGATTTTTCTTATGAGGTGTCTAGATCTTTGTCAGCATGTGAAGGTGCTTTATTGTTGGTTGATGGCTCACAAGGAGTTGAAGCTCAAACACTTGCAAATTGCTATACAGCTGTAGATCAGGGTTTAGAGGTAATTCCTGTAATAAACAAAATTGATCTTGATCAAGCAGATCCCGACAGAGTTAAGCAAGAAATTGAAGATATGATTGGACTTGATTCCACGACTGCGCCTCTTGTCAGCGCTAAATCTGGGCAGGGCGTAGAGGCACTTTTGGAAACCCTCATAGAAAAAGTTCCAGCTCCAGTTGGGTCAGTTGATGATGAGTTAAAAGCACTAATTATAGATTCATGGTTTGATCCTTATCTGGGAGTTGTTTCTCTAATAAGGATTGTTAATGGTGAAATAAAAGTAGGTGAAAAGGTTAAAGTATTTTCTACCAATCAAACCTATAAAGTTGAAGAAATAGGAATTTTTTCACCAAAAAAGATTAAGAAAGAAAAGTTATCTGCTGGAGAAGTAGGCTATTTAGTCTCGGGTATAAAAGATATTAAAGGGGCTCCAGTAGGAGATACACTGACATCTAATTTAAAAGAAGAAATACAACCATTACCTGGCTTCAAGACAGTAACCCCAAATGTTTTTTCATCACTTTTCACAATTGATTCAGATGATTATGAGAGATTTAGAGATGCATTATCCAAACTTGCACTTAATGATTCCTCGCTAGTTTATGAGCCTGAAGTTTCAGATGCACTTGGTTTTGGTTTTCGATGTGGTTTTTTAGGTACATTACATATGGAGGTTGTTCGCGAGAGGTTAGAGAGAGAATATGATTTAGATTTAATTTCGACAGCACCATCTGTTCAGTATCAAGTTCTCAAAACAGATGGAGAAACTATAATTTGTGATAATCCCTCTCAACTTCCTGAACCTAATTTTATTGAAGAAATTAGAGAACCAATTGTTCGCACGAATATTCTCACTCCAAATGAATACGTGGGCTCTGTAATTACTTTATGTAATAACAATAGAGGCGTCCAAAAAAATATGGAGTACTTTGGAAATCAGGTATCTATAGTCTTTGAGCTTCCTCTTGGAGGCGTAATTATTGATTTTTTTGATCAGATTAAATCAATAACAAAGGGCTTTGCTTCAGTGGAGCACTCTTTGATAGGCTTTTTTAAATCTGATCTAACAAAAATTGATGTATTAATAAACAACAACAAAGTCGATGCACTCTCGATGATTGTTCATAAATCTTTTTCTAATAGGAAGGCTAGAGAAATTGCAAAAAATCTTCAAAAACTGATTCCAAGACAGATGTTTGATGTTCCGATACAGGTTACACTTGGATCAAAGATTATCTCGAGAGAAACGGTTAAGGCATATAGAAAAAATGTTACCGCTAAACTATATGGTGGTGATGTAACTAGAAAAAAGAAACTTTTAGAAAAACAGAAAGAGGGTAAGAAGAAAATGAAACAACTTGGAAGTGTCTCCATACCTCAAGAGGCATTCTTAAACTATTTTAATTCTGGCGACTAATGTTTGGATTGGATAAAGATACTGGTAATTTAATAATTATAATCTCAGTCATTGGGATACTGGCATGTGTTTGTCTTTGGCTTCTCAGAAGCTTAAACCTTGTTTTAAGGAGCTATGAAATTAAAACAGTTGAAAACTACTTAAGTTGGATAGGTGTTTCTCTAGCCTTTTTAATTTTGTTAATGATCTTTGTTACAGCTGGAGATCTAGGCATTCTTTTATTAATAGGTTCTATAGTAAGTTTTTTATTAATGCTTGCTGGGCTGGTTGCAAAAAATACAGAGATCACAAAAACTGGAAGAGGGTGGTTCCTCCCATTTTTTTTGATTTTCATATTGAGAACTTTTCTTTATGAGCCCTATCAAATTCCTTCTGGATCAATGATGCCCGGTCTCAAAGTAGGTGACTTCATTCTCGTAAAAAAGTTTACATATGGCATCAAAATCAACAGAACTGGTTCCCCTTTAGCTTTTGAAAAAGATCCTGAACTTGGAGATGTGGTTGTCTTCATTCCACCTCATGACCATAGACCATTTGTAAAAAGATTGATTGGCAAACCAGGTGACAGAATTACCTACATTAATAAGAAGATTTATATAAATGGAAAAGCTATAAGTCAAAAACTAATAAGTGAAGAAGACAATATAAGAATCTATCAAGAGCTAATTAATAATAAAACCATCCAAATACAACAAGTGATTACTCGAATTAATTACCCTGAGGAGTGGATTGTGCCTGAAAATAAGTATTTTGTAATAGGTGATAATAGAGATAATTCAAATGATAGCAGATACTGGGGATTTGTACCCAAAGAAAACTTTATGGGGACGGCAGACTACATCTGGATGTCTTGGGAATGCTGGACATGCATACCTTCATTTAAAAGAGCAGGTAGAATTAATTAATGTATCAGAAGCTTTACGAGCAAATTAATTACTCTTTTAAAAATGAGGAAATATTAGAATTAGTTCTTTCTCACAAAAGTACTGGTGATAAGAATAATGAAAGATTGGAGTTTCTTGGTGATGCAATCCTCGGAGCTGTTATATCAGAGGATTTATATAATAGATTTTGTGATATTCAGGAGGGAGACTTAACAAGAATCAGAGCCTCACTTGTAAAAGGTTCGAAACTTGCTGAAAAAGGCAAAGATCTGGGAATTTTATCTCTTGCCAAGCTTTCAAAAGCTGCTAAAAATTTATCAGACATTGAGGGTTCCTCAATATCAGAAACTATTTTTGAGGCGTTAATAGGAGGTATTTATCTAGATTCCTCTTGGCATGATGTAAAAAGAGTTATTTTATTTCTGTATAAAAAAGATCTTGAATCAATAAATATTAATGATTCATTCAAAGATCCAAAATCAGAACTGCAAGAATATCTTCAATCTATTGGAAAAGAACCATTGGAGTATACATGTGAAGGATTTCATGATGGTAATCAAGAGATCTTCAAATGCCATGCTTCTTTTGGTGAGAGAAAGTTTTTCGCTGATGGCAAATCAAAAAAGAAAGCACAAATGAAAGTTGCAGAGAAAATTTTGAAATCAATAGAATGAAAAATTTTTGCGGATTAGTTTCTATCGTAGGAAAACCAAATGTCGGTAAATCTACCTTATTAAATAAAATCATTGAACAAAAGATCTCTATAACATCTAGAAAATCACAAACTACTAGGAATAATATTCTTGGAATTAAAACAAAAGAAAACTTTCAAATGGTGTTTGTAGATACTCCTGGTGTTCACATGAATGCATCGAAGATTATGAATAAAGTGTTAAATCAAACTGCTTTGGGCGCAGTTCAGGACGCTGATGTAATTATTTTTATGATTCAAAGAAACAAAATCAATGCTCTAGATGAACTCATTCTTGAAAAATTAAAAGGCCTTAAAAATAAAAAGATTTGTGTAATTAATAAACTTGATCAAGTCAAATCTACTAATAGCTTACTGCCTCTTATAGAGCGGTTAAATAATGAGCATGAATTTGACGAAATTATTCCAATCTCAGCAAAAACTGGAAAAAATATTAGCGAGCTTGAAGATATCATTTGTAGAAATCTGCCTGAAAATAATCATCTTTATGATAGTGAAACAAAGTTTCTAGCAAAAAAATCTTTTATGGTTGCAGAGATAGTTAGAGAGAAAATTATAAGGTTTTTAGGCGACGAGCTGCCACACGAGATATATGTACAAGTTCAAAAGATTGATGATAAAAATAATATCATTAATATTGATGCAGATATTATTGTTGCAAGAGAATCACAAAAAGGAATTGTCGTAGGCAAAAATGGAGCTAAACTCAAAAAAATTGGTGAAACAGCTAGATTAGATTTAGAGAAATTCTTTAACAAAAAAGTTTTTTTGAAGACATGGGTCAAAACAAAAAAGAATTGGAATAATGATTCAGACTTTATCTCAAGTCTTGGCATTGGAAGCTTATATGAGTGAATTATGGCGCGATGCTTTTCTTTTGCACCAAAGGCCATATGGAAATTCGAGTGTTATGGCTGAAATGTTTACTTTGGATAATGGTCGAATATCAGTCATTGCAAAAGGAGCAAAAAAGCCAAAATCAAAGTTTTTTGGTGTTTTGTCTCCATTTTCAAAATTAAGAATTACTTATAGGGGAAAATCAGAATTGAAAACTCTTACAAACGTAGATAAAGAGGATATTTTTTCAGATAGTTTTTCAAAACTCTCTTATACACTTCTCTATATAAATGAACTATTAATAAAGATTCTCCCTCAGGGTGCCCCGCAAAAAGAATTATTTAATCTTTATGATAAGTTTCTATTAGAAATAAAAACTAGCAATGAAATTGATATTATTTTAAGGAGGTTTGAAATTGATTTGCTGGAAATGCTTGGTTATGGAATAAATTTCATTAATGAAGTTGATTCTGGTCAAAGCATAGACGCAGATAAATTATATGATTTTGTTCCTGAGTTAGGATTTAAGGAATCACCAAATGGTATTTTTAACGGTAAAGAGATAATTTCAATATCAAAATTAGATTTTGAGAACATAAATAAAAAGAAATTTAAGTCATTAACCACAATGGCAATCGGATATAGTCTTGATGGTGGCGATTTAAAAAGTAGACAAATTTTCAAGACTCTTAAAAAATGATAATCGGAACAGGCGTAGATATTGTTGAAATCGAAAGATTTATGAGAATGGATAATCTTGATGGGATTGCAAAAAAAATCTTACACTCTAACGAGTTAGCTGAATTCCATAAGAATAAAAATAAATACTTATTCCTTTCAAAAAAGTTTGCTTTCAAAGAAGCTTTTGTTAAAGCTATTGGTACTGGTTTAAGAGAACCCTTTTTCTTAAACAATATTGAAATAGTTAGAGATAAGTTAGGTAAACCCGTGGTTGTTACTCATGATGAAGCAAAAAAGGAATTTGAGAATTTGGGGATAACAAAAGCGCATGTTAGTCTTTCAGATACGGAGCAATATGTAGTTGCATTTGTTGTATTAGAAAAATGAATACCTTTATTTTATTAGGACCCCCTGGAGCAGGAAAGGGCACTCAAGCAGATTTAATTTCAGCACATTTTGGTATTCCTAAAATAAGTACTGGCGATATGTTGCGTTCTGCTGTTGCGTCAAAGAGTGATCTTGGAAATAGGGTTGAGGATATCCTTAACTCCGGCAAACTCGTATCAGATGATATTATTATTGAATTAATAAATGACCGTATCAATCAATCAGATTGTAAATTAGGATATCTTTTTGATGGAGTTCCAAGAACACTTGGTCAAGCAGATCTTTTTTTACAGAATGATATTGGGGTAAAAAAAGTAATAGATATTTCACTAGATGATGAATTAATCATAAAGAGAATGTCAGGAAGAAGATTCCACATAGCATCGGGTAGAAGCTATCATATTGAATTTAATCCTCCAAAAGTTGATGGCATAGATGACGAAACGGGAGAACCGCTTATCCAAAGAGAGGATGATTTTCCTGAGACAGTAAAAAAAAGGCTTGAGGTTTATCATACTCAAACTAAACCACTTACAGATTTTTACAAAACAAAGGCCTCAGAGGGCATTATGAGCTTTATCTCAATTAATGGTAATCAGTCAGTAGACGAAGTCTTTAGCGAAATTAAGACTTATTTATAAAAATGAAAATAATTTCTTATGACGGCTCTATGCAAGAAAAATCATCAATGTCAGCTCTATTAGATAATGATATTAAGACTGAAATAATTGAACATGGAAAAAAAACAAGGCCTTCTTGGGAAACATTTTTTAAAAAATTTAATCTTCGGCATAAAGATTTATCTGACATTGATCTTTTTCTTATTTGTATTGGCCCAGGTTCTTCCTATACAGCTGTTCGATCATCAGTCAGCTTCTTCAAAGCCTTATGCACTGGTTTAAGTAAGCCCTTAGCCGGTATCAGCTATGATGAGCTCAGCAATTTTAGAAAAAAAAATAATGGTGTTGTTAATATAAACTCAGTTGACATGATAAATCTCGCCAAACTCAATATCGAAGATTATTTAGACTCAACTCCTTCTTCTGTAAATCCTGTTCATGATGAAAGAAATAATTTTAAAGAAATGAATGTCTGATATTGTTTTAAGTCTGATGCTTGGTATTATTCAGGGCCTCACTGAATTTCTTCCTATATCAAGTTCGGCCCATCTTCTTATACCTACTCTTTTATTTGGAGCAAACGACTTAGGACTAGAATTTGATATTGCAGTTCATGCAGGAACTCTTGGTGCTGTTATCTATTTCTTTAAAGATGATATCAAGGTTTATATAGCATCAATATTCAACTCTTCCAGTAGTTATGAAAATGATAGAAGAGTTGCTATTAATTTATTAATTGCAACAGTACCGATAGTGTTGGCAGGAATATTTCTTAACGACTTAATTTCACAAAGATTAGTAACTAAAGAACTTATTGCATGGTCAAATATTATCTTTGCTTCACTGCTTCTATTAAGCTTTTACTTATCAAATAAAAATAAAGATATATTTCATTTATCTATGTCAATGAGCTTTTTTATAGGCTGTGTTCAAATCTTTGCATTAATCCCAGGAGCCTCAAGGTCAGGAGTTGTAATCATGGCTTGTTTATTTTTAGGATTAAACCTAAAAGATTCTTCAAGATTTGCGTTTCTTTTGGCTATTCCAACTATTTTGGGTGCATTGGTATTTTTGATTAGTGATTCAATTTCAGCAAATTTGAATATTTTTAGCATTCAACTATTCATTGGATTCATAACCTCTGCACTAGTTGCTTTCTTTACTATTAAGTATTTCCTTCAATTTGTTGATCGAATTGGTATTACACCTTTTTTTATATATAGAATCTTTTTAGGCCTATTACTGATAATTCTGTGAAAGAAGAACATTTCTTTTATATAAATAACATTCTTCACTATAAGATTAGTAACAATGAAAGTTTAAGCTTTGATTTTCTTAAAGGTAGATTATTTAATCGATTGAAAAAGATTGAACATGAATCATTAATTAAGAAAGCTATAGGTAAAAATAAAGTTAAATTAAAAATTTTTGACGCCACAGCAGGATCACTTATTGATTCAATAATTTTTTTAAAGCTTGGTCACAGAGTTGTTGCATGTGAACATAGCAAAATCCTATATAGGCTTTTAGATGACGCAATTTTAAGAGCTAAAAAGGAATATGATTTTTTTGAAAATCTTTCATTTGTAAACTTAGACTCAGCTAAAATCATAGATAATCACAAAGATTCAGATATTTTTTATTTTGACCCAATGTTTAAAGACATAAAACAAAATGTAAAACGGTCAGGAACCCTCCAAAAAATAGGACACATTTTGGATCTTGAGAAACTTGAAGATACAAGCATCCAAATTTTTGATCAGTTGCTAAAAAATAAATATAAAAAGATTATTGTTAAAAGACCAATCAAGAGTAACCCACTCAACGAAAAGATAAATTATCAAGTTAAAGGAAGAGCAATTAGATATGATATTTATGTTAAAACTTAATGATGGTGCCCCATATCTGAGTCGAACAGATACTCCCGAAGGAACGCGATTTTGAGTCGCGCGCGTCTACCAATTCCGCCAATGGGGCAAGTTGCTAATTGTAGCTAACTATTCATTCTTTTAAAATTAGCAATTTATGAAAACAATAGAATTTGATTACGACTTACCCGAAGAGTTAATAGCAGCTTATCCTTGCAAAGATAGGACCAAAAGCAGGCTTCTTGTTGACTCTAATCCTGAAGACCACAGAATCTTTTCAGAAATAGATAGATTTATAAATAAAGATGATTTATTAATTCTGAATAATACCTCTGTTTTACCAGCAAGATTATTTGGAAAAAAAGAAACTGGTGGAGAAGTGGAAGTTTTTCTTGAGAGAATTATTGGTGAAACTACAGCACTTGTTCAAATTCGGTCTTCAAGATCACCTAAACCAGGTACAACTATAGTCGTTGAAAATAATGAGCATTGTTTTAAATTACTGTGCAAGGATCGTAAAGACGAATTCTTTATTATTGATTTTCAAGACGACCCAAAAAAGATATTTAATTCTCTAGGAAAAATACCGTTGCCACCTTATATAAAAAGGAAAACTGAGAAAGAGGATAGCCACAGATATCAAACTGTATATGAAAACAAAAATTATCAGGAATCTGTTGCTGCACCTACAGCAGGGCTTCATTTTGATAACTTATTATTAAGAAAATTAAAAAAGAAAGGCACAAAGATTGAATATATTAATTTGACGGTTGGGGCGGGAACTTTTCAACCAGTTAAAGCAGAAAACATCACTGATCACAAAATTCATAGTGAGTACATTAATGTTTCGAAAGAGCTCGTTAACGAAATAATAAATACTAAAAAGATTGGTGGAAATGTAATAGCAGTTGGGACAACTTCGTTAAGGGCCATAGAAACAGTATTTTCAAAACAATTAGATGAATATGATGGGTTAACAGATATTTTTATTTATCCAGGATATGAATTTAAAGCAATTGATAAGTTAATAACAAATTTTCACTTACCTAAATCAACTTTACTAATGCTTGTAGCTGCATTCATAGGTTTTGATAGAATGAAACACTTATATGAAATAGCAATCAAAGAAAGATACCGGTTTCTTTCTTATGGCGATGCAACGTTTCTTACTAGAAAATGAAATACAAACTTTTAAAAAAAGATGGTTATGCAAGAAGAGGTTTCCTTGAACTTCAACACGGCGACATTCAGACACCTGTATTTATGCCTGTTGGCACAAATGCAACAGTTAAGGGTTTAACTGTTGAAGATCTTGAAGAAACAGGCTCACAAATAATTCTTTCTAATACTTATCATTTAATGCTCCGTCCGGGAGATGAAATCATAAAAGATTTAGGCGGTCTTCATAGTTTTTGTAATTGGCAAAAACCTATCCTTACTGACTCAGGGGGCTTTCAAGTTTGGAGTTTAGGCGATCTTGCAAAAGTATCAGAGAAGGGAGTAAGTTTTAAATCACCATATGATGGAAAAAATATATTTATGAGTCCAGAAGATTCCATACAAATTCAAGAAAACCTTGGATCAGATATTGTGATGGTATTTGATGAATGCACAAATTATCCATCTACTAAAAAAGTTGCACAACAATCTATGGAGCTATCAGCTAGATGGGCTGCTAGATCGAAAGATGCTCATAAATCTCAATCAGCATTATTCGGGATTGTTCAGGGAGGAATGTTTGAAGATTTGAGAGAAGAATCACTAAACCTTACTTTGGGATGTGAATTTGATGGCATTGCAATTGGAGGATTAAGTGTTGGAGAACCCAAGGAAGAAAAAACCAAAGTACTGAGGCATTTGTCAAAAATTCTTCCAGATGATAAGCCTAGGTACCTTATGGGAGTTGGCAAGCCTGAAGATATCGTTGAGGCAGTTTTCTTTGGTGTTGAAATGTTTGACTGCGTCTTGCCTACACGTAATGCAAGGAATGGACAGCTTATAACAAGCACAGGCGTTATAAATATAAGGAATGCGAAATATAGAAATGATGATTCTCCCATAGATGATAATTCAGATTCTAAGGTGTGTAAGAATTACTCAAAAGCTTATTTACATCATTTAGATAAAACTAATGAAATGCTTGGATCAATGCTTGCCAGCTACCACAATATTTATTACTACCATGAACTTATGAGGCAAATAAGGCAGTCAATTGATGACGATATATTCGTAAACTTTGCAAAAGACTTTTATAATAGTCGAAATTTACCAATTCCAGATTATTTGGAGGGCTTATAAATGGAATTTTTCCCACTGTTATTTTTACTTTTTTTATTTGCTTTGTTGTATTTCACGACAATTAGACCACAACAAAAACGTCAAAAAGAAATCAATGCAATGCTTGATGCACTTGAGAAAGGTGATGAGATATCAACTGCAGGAGGAATTCTTGGTAAGGTAAGAAATATTAAGGGACCTTATGTGGCAATTGAAGTCAGCGAAAATGTAACTTTCAAGATTCAAAAGACTGCTATTGCAAATACTTTACCTAAAGGAACTATAGATTCCATAAATAGCTAATTTATGAATAAATTTCCGACATGGCGCTACTTTGTAATTATTGCAGTGCTAATGCTTGGGATACTTTATGCTCTTCCTAATCTTTATCCGGCGCAACCTGCAATCCAGGTAGCTTATACAGATTCGTCTAAATCTGCAGATCAATCGTTACTCAATACAATCCGAGAAGAAATTGCTAAGCAAGATATAAAAATTTCAGAAATTAATCTCAAGAATAACAACATTGTTGCTCAGTTTTCTTCTGTAGAAGATCAACTTGTAGCTAAAACAGCCCTTCAGAAGGCTTTACTTGACAAAGTTATTGTTGCATTAAAGCTTGAGCCTACTACTCCAGAATGGTTAGCATCTATTGGTGGACGACCTCTTAAACTTGGTCTTGACCTGTCAGGTGGTGTTCATTTCTTATTAGAGGTAGATGTTGAAACGGCTCTGGGTGATAAAGTTGATGGCCTTTTAAATTCCTATAGAAAGAAATTTAGAGCTGAAAACATAAACTATATTTCTTCATCAATTTCAGGTGAACAGGTTACATTTAAATTTAAATCTAATGAGGATTATGAAAAAGCGTTAGATATATTCCTCACAGATACCCTTACTCCTACCGGATTTCAATTTGATTTAGTTGAGCAGAGTAATATCTCAACTTTAAAGGTAAGTTATTCAGATACAGCTATTAAAGAGCTGCGAGATTATGCAGTTAAGCAAAACTTAATGACACTTAGAAATAGAGTTAATGAACTAGGGGTATCAGAGCCAGTTGTTCAGCGACAAGGGGCAAATAGAATTGTTGTTGAATTACCTGGTGTTCAAGATACTGCAGCAGCAAAAAAGATTATTGGTAAAACAGCTAACTTAGAATTTAGACTTGAAGCAAAATCTAATGCATCACGTCTGAGAAAAACTGAGTTTGAGTATAAAGACGAGAGATATGGAACAGCATTTTTAGAAAATGATGTAATTGTTACCGGCGATAGAGTCACAAATGCAAATACAGGTTTTGATGAGAGTGGTTTTGCTCAAGTAAACATTACTCTGGATATGCAGGGTGGAAGAGCCATGCAGCGAGCTACTAATGGCAATGTTGGCAGAAGACTTGGTGTCTTATTTGTTGAGCAGAAAAGTAAATCTACACTTGTTATAGATGAGTTCGGTAACGAGGTGATTGAACAAACCTCATACATAGAAAAAAATATAATTAATCTTGCAACTGTTCAAGCTGTTTTAGGAACTAATTTTAGAATCACGGGTGTTGGTTCACCACAAGAGGCAAGTGAACTTGCATTGTTATTAAGAGCTGGTGCTTTGGCCGCGCCAATGAAATTTGTTGAGGAAAGAACTGTAGGGCCTAGCCTTGGGAAAGAAAATATTGAACTAGGTATGAGATCAGTAATGATAGGGTTTTTAATGGTTATTCTTTTTATGGGCTTTTATTATCGATTATTTGGATTAGCAGCAAACGTAGCACTTGCATCCAATCTTGTTCTTATAACCGGGATTATGTCTCTGCTTGGTGCAACACTTACATTGCCGGGTATTGCTGGAATAGTTTTAACAGTTGGTATGGCTGTAGATGCAAACGTTCTAATATTTTCAAGAATTAGAGAAGAGCTCAAAGGTGGTAAAAATCCGCATCAGGCAATTCAAGATGGCTTCTCAAGAGCATTTATAACAATCTTTGATGCCAATGTAACGACTCTGATTGCTGCATTAATTTTATATGCGATTGGTACAGGCCCAATTAAGGGATTTGCTGTAACTCTTTCAATTGGGATCATTACGTCAATGTTTACTGCAATAATGGGAACAAGAGCAATTGTTCAATTAATTTATGGGTCTAGAAATATTAAGGAGCTTAGAGTTTGATGAATATTAATTTCATGCGATTTAGAAAGATTGCAATTACTATTTCATTAATTTTGTTTGTAGGCTCAATTGGATCTATTTTCATGAAAGGTCTTAGTCTTGGCTTAGATTTCAGCGGAGGAACACTTGTTGAAATCCAGTATGAGGATTCTGTAGATCTTTCAGAAATTAGAGCTGTTTTAAGTGAAAATGGCTATGAAGATTTCCAAGTTGTTAATTTTGGTTCTAGTTTAGATGTCCTTATAAAAATTGCTGATCAGCCTGGTAATAGTTCTCTTGGTGATCAAATATTTGCTTTGTTATCCTCAAATAATTTTGAAGGAGAGCTCAAACGAATTGAATTTGTTGGTCCTCAAATTGGGTCAGAACTGAGAGACCAAGGTGGCTTAGGGATGCTTGTTGCTCTTGGAATGATCTTGCTCTATGTAGCTTTTAGATTCCAATATAAATTTGCTTTGGGAGCTGTAGCAGCGCTAGGACATGATGTGGTAATTATCTTAGGATTATTCTCAATTTTTGCTTGGGATTTTGATCTTTCCGTCTTAGCTGCTCTTTTAGCGGTAATAGGTTACTCACTTAATGACTCAATAGTTGTATCCGATAGGATTAGAGAAAACTTTAGATCAGAGAGGGCTCTAGGTTCTGAAGATTTAATAAATCTCTCTCTTAATCAAACTCTAAGTAGAACAGTGATTACGTCTTTAACGACTTTACTTGTTTTATTCGCACTATTTTTCTTTGGCGGTGATGCTGTAAGAGGATTCAGTTTAGGTCTAATTATTGGGGTTCTAATTGGAACATATTCATCACTTTATATTGTTACAACAATACTTATTTCATTAAATTTATCTCAAGAAGATATGGCTGTGCCCGATGTTGAGGGTGCAGAATTTGATGATATGCCCTAAGTCTTACTATCTAAATTGGATTCAACAGCTTGAAGTATTGGCTTAAAACATTTTGGCGAACAGCAAACAATATTCTCGCTGCCATGATACTTTGGACTTCCATAAAAGTCTGAAAGAAGGGCTCCAGCTTCTTCGGCAATAACTATTCCTGCAGCAACATCCCATGGCTTGAGGCCATTACCCCAAAAACCATCCAATCTTCCAGCAGCAATATAAGCTAAATCTAGAGCAGAACAGCCAGTTCTTCGAATGGTAATCTCATTTTTGTAAAGCTCCATAAAAGTACCAAGCAAGTTATATTTATAATCCTGTTCCGGAGTGCTGCGTGAACTACAGCTCAATAATGCATCTGTTAGGCTTTTTTGATCACTTACCCTTATTCTTTCTCCATTTAACTGAGCACCTTTACCTTTTGATGCAGAAAATTCCTCTCTTCTTGTTGGATCAATTATGACTCCATGAGTAGGTACTCCATCAACTGAGGCACACAGGGAAATACAGTAATGAGGGAATCCTTTAATAAAATTTGTAGTTCCATCAATTGGATCAAGTATCCATGTCACATTTGAGTTATTAATTTCTTCACCCGACTCCTCACCTAAGAAATTATGCTCAGGATAATAAGATTTAATATCTTCAAATATTATTTGTTCAACTCGTCTATCAACTTCAGTAACATAATCAGTAGATCCTTTTTTTTCTACCTTAAGCTTGTGAAGTTTTTTTACTGCAAATTCTAACTCTACTGCTCCTTTTCGGGCAGCCATAAGTCCTATATTTAATAATGCTGGTTGATTCATCTCGCATATTGTAATGGAAATATTCATAATAACGATATGAATGACATAAAAAATCAGATTGACATTGTTTTAGTGGAAACTTCTCATCCAGGCAATATCGGTTCTGTTGCAAGAGCAATGAAAACAATGGGCCTCAAAAATCTAATATTAGTAAATCCAAAAGACTTTCCAAGCAAAGATGCATTTGTCTTATCTGGCAATGCGCAAGATGTAATTGAGCAGGCAATTGTTGTTAAAACTCTTGATGAAGCTTTAAGAGAAAGTACTAATATTTACGCTACCTCAGCAAGAACACGAACTATCTCGTGGCCAATTATTACAGCAGATGAAGCTGGTATAGAGATAAATAAGAATGTTAATAAAGATTCAAAAACATCGATAATCTTTGGAAGAGAGGATAGGGGGCTAACTAATGACGAATTACAAAAGGCTAATAAGCATATCTTGATTCCATCAAGCGAAGAGTATCCAGTTCTAAATATTGCAATGTCAGTTCAAGTTATCGCTTATGAGATTTTTAAAAATTCTGATAATGAAATTGATACTGAGTGGCAAGATTATCCGGAACTTAATTCAAAGGAATTAACAATGCTTATAGATCACTTCATTGATACAAGTTATAAACTTAATTTGTTTGATGAAGAGAATGCAAAAAAAATTCTTGTCAGAATTAAAAGAATGTTTACACGATTAAAACCTGACAAGATGGAAGGCAATTTTCTTCGTGGATTTTTAACAAGAGTTAATAAAAAAATTAAGTAATCAATATTTGAAAGAAGCCTTTAAATGATTATAATTACGGCTCCTGTCCCGTTCGTCTAGAGGCCTAGGACACCGGGTTTTCATCCCGGCAACAGGGGTTCGACTCCCCTACGGGATGCCAATTTCTTAAAAAGCCCTTTAATTAGGGCTTTTTTATTACTTATTCAGGGAAAATGTATATTATTAGGACATACCTTTTTTATAAAATGAATAAGTTTTTATTTATATTAAGTATTTTTTCTTTTAATGCTTTTACAACCAATCTTGATACTAAGAATTCACTCATTGAATTTTATGGAATATCAAATACCAAGATCAACATTGTTATCAAGGATAATATAGATATTCAGGGCAAAGTTACTTCTGCTGGCTCGCTTGCTCTTGAAAAGAATATTGCATCAAAAAATGCTTTTATCATTCAAAAGCTCATCGATGCTGATTTTCATATAGCTGGAAAAGCAAATTTATCCGAATGGGCTAATTTTAGAAGTGAAGATTCTGTAAGTGGCTGGTCAAGCTATGGAGGCCAAACAAAACATTTCTTAAATACTGAATATAATCCATGTGGATCAAGTTCTGGGTCTGCTGTTGCAGTTGCAATTGGAGTTGTAGACATAGCTATTGGAACAGAGACTAATGGATCAATATCTTGTCCATCTTCAGTGAACGGAATTGTTGGATTTAAGCCTACTGTTGGTCTTGTGAGTAGATCGGGAATTATTCCTATCTCAAGCACTCAAGATACCGCAGGTCCAATGGGTAAATCTGTCGTTCTGGTTGCTAAAACCTTACAGGTTATTGCTGGATATGATCCATTAGATCCAGCCACCCAAGATATTCCAGATGATTTAGATTTAAATTTTTCAAAAGATTTAGAGAATTCATCTATAGCAGGAAAAAGATTTGCTATTCTTCAATCTGACTCAAGTAATATATTAATTAAACCTAAGCTTGATGCGATAAAAAAAATACTCTCAGAAAATGGAGCAATATTAGTAGAAATTGAAGATACGAGAGAGTATCCAGGAGAGGACGAATATTTTCTTTTAAAATATGAATTTAAGCATGGCTTAGAAAAATATTTGCATTACGCATCAGAAAAAAAGAAAACACTTCAAGAAATAATAGACTTTAATGAGAAAAACCGTAAACGTGTAATGCCATACTTTGGCCAAGATATTCTAATTGCATCACTTGAGGCTTCAAAAGATGAAGAGCGTTACAAGACAGCAATTAAAAGAACTAAAGCAATTAAAGATCAGACCCTAGACTTATTCAATAAATATGATCTTGATGCGATGATTGGATTAACAAGAGGACCTGCTTGGAAAATAAATTATGATGGTGGTGATTCAGTAGCTATTGATAGATCAAAAAGTTTTGGTAATGGGGGTTTCGCAGCAATTTCTGGATTGCCTCATTTAACAATTCCATTCTTTGAAATAGATAACTTCCCAGTTGGACTTTCTATAATTGGTTATCCTTGGAGTGACAAAAAGGTTTTAGAAATAGGCGCTTTTTTAGAGGGAAAGAAAAAAGTTAATTTTGACTATGAAATATCATCAAATGGGCTTTGTAAAGTTTATAGAGATGATACGTTAACGGGTTATTACTATCGTGTTTCTGATTGTGCTAATGATGCAGAATTTACACCCATTTATAAAAGAGCTGCTGAGTATCCAATGAGAGCAATGAGTAGAAATATTATGGGCTATTCTATTGTCATGTTTGATATTGAGAAAAATGGAAAGACCTCAAATCATAAAATTACAGAAGAGAAGTGTTTCAATATTAAAGCAGATGGAAATTACTATTGGTATGAGTCATCTGATGAGACAGTATACATGCCAATAGATTGTAAATATTTCAATAACAGCACTATAAAAGCTGCCAAGAGGCTAAGATATGAAAATAATTTTGGAGGAATTATAAAAGAGGTTGAACATAAGTTTACCTACCTTCTGAAGGACTAATTATGGAAACAACATTACTTTTCAAAACGACGCTTATTCTAACTTTTGAACTTGGAATTGCCTTTGGGTTATGTATATATTTGCTTAAAGCTGCAAAAAGGGCAGCCTTAGCCGAAAA
>Ga0209433_10000084_pt1 | contig 28283 bp, 31 predicted proteins | sample METZYME_5_50m_FD_187552 | JGI IMG/M metagenome (GOLD analysis project Ga0209433, IMG submission 187552) | Marine microbial communities from oxygen minimum zone in mesopelagic equatorial Pacific - METZYME_5_50m (SPAdes) (version 2) | ecosystem: Environmental > Aquatic > Marine > Oceanic | place...
CATCAGCATTAAGAATTACGCATAGCGTTACTTTAGGAAAGTCATGACCTTTAGATAGCATTTGTGTTCCCACCAATATTGCCTCTTTGCTTTTATTAGCCTTTTCATAAATTGCTTCAATTGATCCTTTCAGTCTTGTTGAGTCATAATCCATTCTAATAATAGGTACTTTTTTAAATGTGCTTCTAAGCACCTCTTCAACTCTTTCAGTGCCAGTTCCAAGAGTGTTTATTTCATCTGATTGGCAGTCTGGGCATGTTTTATTTACTCCGTAAACGGATTCACATTTATGACAAATTAGTCTGTTTTTTGACTTATGAAATACTAAATTTGATTCACATGATGAACATTTTGCAACCCAGCCACAATTATCACATTCATATAATGGAGCAAAACCTCTTCTATTGAGAAAAATTAATACTTGCTCTCCTTTATTGATTGCTGCTTCAATGATGTTCATGGTTTGAATAGCAATTCCCCCAAGTAGAGGAGAGTCGCTAATATCCAAAGGAATTAATTTTGGTGGCTTTTTACCATCTACTCTTCTCAATAAATCAAACTTTTTAAACTTTTGCTCTTTTACAAGCTTAAGGGTTTGCAGGGACGGTGTAGCAGATCCTAAAAAAACCGGTATATTTTCTATCTGTGCTCTTTTTATAGCCAAGTCTCTTCCAGAAAACTTAAAACCTTCAGCTTGCTTGTATGACTGATCATGCTCCTCATCAATAATTATTGCTCCTAAATTTTTTAACGGCATTAAAATTGATGATCTTGTTCCAATAATAATTCTTATCCCGCCAAATTTAGATCGTAGCCAAACCTTCAACCTTTGGTTTGGAGTTTGTCTCGAATGATATATGCCAATATCACCATTAAAACGATCCTTAAATCTTCTTTCTAATTGTGGTATCAGATTAATTTCTGGTACTAGAATCAAAATCGATTTATTTTGAAGAATGAATTTTTCAGCTAGTTGAAGATATATTTCTGTTTTACCAGACCCTGTAACCCCGTATATTAATGAAGGACTAAATTTTTCAACTTTATTAAGTTTAGATAGATTAATGTTTTGTTCTTTTGTTAACTTTAATTTCTTGTCATCTGCATTTAACTTATATTCAGTATTATCATCAAGGTCGATAATAATTTTATCGTTTTGTTTTCTTAAGAGCGTTGGCATGAAAGAAAAGAATACCTCTCCAATTGGATGATGATAGTAATCTGAGGCCCATGTAATTGCTTCAAATATTGATCCGTCAAAACAAGAATGTTCATCGGCTATTGAGATTATTTCTTTTAAGCCTTTTAGTGACTTAGGTTTGGCTATTTTCTTTACAACTATTCCAACAATTGACTTGCTTCCAAAAGGAACTATTACCCTTTTACCTTTTTTGATTACTTCTTTTGATTTATAGGTAAAACATTGTCTTAATGGCAATCCAACAGCAATATCATAGTAAAAAATATTCATTTTTTAATTGTAATGGATTTAATTTTTGATATAGTTCTCATCCTAAATATATTTTATTATGAAAAAAGATATACATCCTGAATACCGCGAAGTTCTATTCCATGATATCAGTGTGGATGAATATTTTTTACTTCGCTCTACATTGAAAACAGATAAAACAAAGGAATGGGAAGGAAAAGAGTACCCATACTACACTGTTGAGGTTTCTTCTGCCTCACATCCTTTTTATACTGGTAAACAAAAGATTATTGATACCGGTGGAAGAGTTCAAAAGTTCGAAGAAAGATTTGGTAAGAAGAAATAAATTTAGTCTATACCTGAACTGCCAAAACCTTTAGTACCCCTTTCTGATTTTTCGAAATCTTCAACTATTTCAAAATTTGCTTGAACTATTGGCACTATTATCATTTGAGCAATTCGATCGCCAGAATTAATTACAAATTCCCTCTCTGATCTATTCCATGCAGGAACCATTAATTCACCTTGATAATCAGAGTCTATCAATCCAACTAAATTGCCAAGTACTATCCCATGTTTTGAACCAAGACCTGATCTTGGAACAACCAGAGCTGCTAATTTCTCATCTTCAAGATGCATTGCAAATCCCATTGGAATCATTTCAGTTTTTCCTGGTTTCAGTATTAATTTATCTTTTATGCATGCTCTAAGATCTAAACCTGCCGACCCCTTTGTCTCATACTTTGGAATGGGTATTTTATTACCCACAAGTGGATTTAGTATCTTGATTTTAACGTTTTTCAATTTTTCAATTCCTTTGGTTTAATTAATGATTTTAAACTAGATTTTTTAGAGCCTAGTGAATTCCAATTACCATCATGAGTAATTATTGCTAAGTTACATGTTTTGAATCTATCCATCTTTGTATTCGTTAATGATTCTACTAGATAATGCAGCGTAGGATTATGTCCAACAATAAGAATGTTTTTAAGGCTATCATCTATTTCTTTTAACCTCACAATAATGCTTGATACATCTCCAAAATATAGTTTATCTGTATAAGTTGCTTTACCGATTTCAAAGTTAAAACCATAAGCAGTTAAATCAAAGGTATCTTTTGCTCTGACAGCTGTTGAACATAAAACAATGTCAATCATTAAATCCATATTTTTTAAAAAAATAGATAATTTGTTTGCATCTCTTATACCTCTTTTTGATAAAGGTCTTTCAAAATCAGAGAGATTTGAATTGTCCCATGATGATTTAGCATGCCTAAGGACATAAATTTGTTTCATATTAAATTCATTATAGTATTGATATGTCCGCTTCTGTTCTATAAAATCGCGTTTCTATGAGTAAAAAATGTCAAGTAACAGGAAAGATACCGCAGACGGGAAATAACGTTTCTCATGCTAATAACAGAACTAAAAGAAAGTTCTTTCCTAATCTTCATACACACAAGTTTTGGGTTGAATCAGAAAATAGATTTGTAAGTCTTAAGGTGTCAGCTAAAGGTATGCGAATCATTGATAAAAAAGGTATAAGCCAAGTACTCAGAGAAATTCGCTCTCGTGGAGAAAAGGTTTAAATTTTACTTAGTAAAATAAAATCTGTAAGTTAAAGGATCCCAGTAAACAAAGGCCTCGTCATCTAGAGACTTTCTAGCCTCAAGAGCTACCTCTTTATTCATTAATCTTAGTGGTTTCTTTTCAGCCTTTAGATATTCAAGATAAGCAACTAACGAGTTTTTTTCATCATCGCTCATCATATAATAAAGATCACTTTGTATAACTTCGTAAGGATCATAATCATCTCTAATTACTAAATATTCTGCGGCTGCAAGATCTCCATACATTTCAAAAAATTTTTCAGCTTCTTCGTAACTAAGATCATTAATATTGAGGTCATCTGAAACCAAAAGAGCGCTATAAACATCAAAGAAATATTTTTTTTCTGTTAAGCACTTAATAACATATGATTTTAAAACAAAGGCCTTGATACTGTTATCTGCTGTGACCCTTTCATCTATTGATGCTCTGTCACTCTCTGTTGCTATTGCGCCCAGAAGAACTAGCGGCCCAATAGTTGTTGCAAGAGAACTTGCAGCACTCGTTGCAGCCGTTGAAGCCAAACTTGAAATTACTCCTGAGCTAGCTCCAAGACTGCTTGCAATCGGGCCCATAATGGCAATTGCCATTATTCCAGCACCAATAGCTCCAATTCCAACAGCTCCAGCTCCAACCGCAACAACATCACCAGCCCTTGCAGCACTATCTTCTTTTTCTTTAATAAAGTCTAGGACAAACTGCGTATGATTTATCTCAATATTCAGTGCGCTATCTATGCATTCATTAATATCTGTTCCAGGTCCTTCTCTGGATTTACTAAATTCATATCCCTCAAAATCTGGAATAAGTTCAATTACATATGGAGTGGAGAGTAATAATTGTCTTTTTTGACGAGGAGTAACAGCCTCTTTTGATGAGATTCGATCTAATTCACTGAGTTGATTGGAAGGGCCCCTATCAACTGGCATTGGTGCACATGCAGAAAGAATCAAAAATAATGAAAGGTATCTTAGGTGCATTTAAAAATTATTTGTAATTAACTTCTTGCGCAAGAAAAACAGCATCTTTTTGAAGAGATCCTAATTTACTCACGTTAATATTATCCTCCTTGAATTCACCCCATCCTTTTATAGATTCATGCACCTTTGCTCCAATCAAAACTGGATATTCTTTGTTTGCTGATGCATATAAATCCTGAGCTTCGTCTGAAGATAAGTATTCAAGCAATAAAATAGCATTTTTTTTATTCTCTGAAGTTTTGACAACTCCCGCTCCTGAAATATTCACATGAACGCCTCTATCATTTTGATTTGCCCAAAATAAGCTTAAATTGTCATATTGAGGATCATCTAACAATCTTGCAAAGTAGTATGTGTTAACTATTGTCATGCCACACTGGCCGCTAGAAACTGCTTTTAAAGCATTTGTATCATTTGAAAAGACATCGGTGGCTAAATTTGATACCCATCCCGAAACAACATCTTTTGTTTTTTCGAATCCGTATGTATCTATCATACTGGCCATCAAAGATCTGTTATAAACTTTTTTTGATGTCCTTAAACAAAGCTTTCCTTTCCATTTTGGATCCGCTAAATCTTCATAGGATGAAAAATCATCCTCGCTAAACTGATCATTTGAAAAAACAATAGTTCTAGCTCTTTTGGAAAGTCCAAACCATTGATTATTAGGATCTCTCAAATATGAAGGAATATTATTTTTAAGCACATCGGAATCAATTGTTTGAAAAATATCTCTTTCAGCTGCTTGCCAAAGTACACCAGCATCAACTGTCATAAAAATATCTGCTGGCGATTTTATACCCTCTACATCTATTCTTTCCATCAGTTCTTGTGCATTTCCAGATAAATAATTTACTTTGATTCCGGTTTGTTCCGTAAATTTTTCAATGATAGGCTCAATTAGTTGTGGTTGACGTGATGTATAAATTGTTAACTCATTCGATGGCTCATTGGCACACGAAACTATTAAAAATATAGCTATTAAAAAAGATAATTTTTTCATTTTAAACCTCTCATGAAATAAGATTTATATACTTAGGTGTGCTAGGTAATTATAGCTTATTCTTACCAGATGCATGATTGATAAAAAAAGTTTTTAAAAATTTCATTTTATTTACACCGGATAGACCTATGTTTCTAGCCAAATGAACCATCAAATTTTTTGATCTAAACAATTCAACGAAAAAATCCATTGATCTGAGCATTAAAAGGTTCATTTGTTTTCTTCTTACTTCATATCTTGTAAGAATAAGCTTCCTATTTAGCTTCCTACTATTTTCAAAACCTTTAATCAGCTCATCACAAAAAACATCTGCATCAGAAAAACCTAAATTTATTCCCTGACCAGCCAGAGGATGAATGGAGTGAGCAGCATCTCCAATTAATACCGTAGAATCTGAAATATAATTTTCAAAGTAATGATTTGTTAATTTAAAAGTCAATAAATTTGAGCATATCTCAAATTCAATATTGAGCTTCTTTTCGAAATAGGAGATATTTTCATTCACATAACTGTCAATGTTTTTCATATTATCAAGTTTGTTATTTTCAATTGACCATACAATTGTATGAGTTGCATCTTCTTTATTTTTAGGTACAGGCATGGCTGCAAAAATTCCTCTCTCAGAAAAAATCTGGAACGCCTTTTTATTATTTTGAAGATTTGATCTTGTTGTAAAAGTTACTGCAGTTTGATCATAGTCAGAAACATTAATATTTAGTCTGGCAAGTTTTGCAATATTAGAATTTCTTCCATCACAACCAGCCACAAAGCTTGAGTTTATTTTATCTTTATTTGTTAAAAGAACTTCGCAGATTTGGCCGTCAATATTTTCTTTTATATCTTCAATTTGATTTCCAAATATTGTCCTTTGTTTTGCTTTCTCTTGGAGTGCTCTATAGAGATCATTAAAGAAAAATACATAAGATAAATTTTCTTCGTCTATATCTTTTGAGTGGAAGTTTATCTTTCCCGAACCCTCCCCATCAAAAACCAAAATTTCGTTAATCTCAGAACATGGAATACTTACTCCAAGCTTTTCTATTAGATTCTTAGAATATTGATTTAATGTGACTGTTCGAACATTTTCTGCAAGATCTAATACATCAGAATTTTTTTCAATAACCAAGGTACTTATATTGTTAGCATTCAGTCTAGAAGAAATATAGTTACCGATTATGCCGCCACCAGATATGGTTACAACTGTATTCACGATTTACGACATTAATGATTCTATTTCAGCTGGGTCTGAAGGTACCTTTTTTGTAAGATTTTCATTTCCGTCTTTGGTGACAAGGATATCATCCTCTATTCTTATACCAATACCCTTCCATTTGTCCTCAACTTTCATTGAGCTGCTGATATAAATTCCCGGCTCGATGGTTGTAATCATTCCGGGCTTAAATCTCATAAAATCATCTCCCTCCATATAATCACCTGCATCATGAACGTCTAATCCTAGCCAGTGCCCAATTTTATGCATATAAAAATCTTTAAAAGCACCTTTTTTATGTAGCTCCACAGGATCACCTTGTAAAATTCCAACCTGAACCAATCCCTCTGTAATAACCTTTTCAGAGATTTCTTGAGGCATCATTATGCTATTACCCTCTTTCACAGAATCTATAGCAGCATTCATAGCATTTAAGACTATTTTATATATCTCAAGTTGTTCATCAGAAAATTTTCCACTAACCGGAAAAGTTCTTGTGATGTCAGCTGCATACATTTCATACTCACAGCCCGCATCAACAAGCAATAAATCATTTTTATTGAGATCCTGATCATTCTCAACGTAATGCAAAACACAGGCATTTTCACCGCCAGCAACAATCGGAGGATAGGCCGGAAATCTAGCACCTCTTTTTGAAAATTCGTGAAGGTATAGACTCTCTATGGACTGCTCAGTATTGGCATCCTTTACAGATTTCATTGCTTCTATATGAGCTTCTGCTGATATATCACATGCTTTTTTGATCAGATCTATTTCGTGATCATCTTTTATTAAGCGAATATTACCGATTAGAGAAGTTGCATCTGTGATGTTAATTGATTTGCTGTGTCGATCTTTAGAACTTGCAGCAGTTGTCCAATTAATAACTCTCTGATCAAATCCTTGCTTTTTACCAATTGAGTAAAAAACTTGTTCGGCACCATGAAGAATATCAGGCATCATTAAGTCAATTTGAGTATTGTCGTAAGCTTTATCAAATAGAAAATTTTCAACGGCTCCTATAGGACCTTCTCTGTAACCATCCCATATTTCTTTAAGTTTATCTTTTGGTGGAACAAATACGATGGAGCTTAATTCTTTATCTCTTTTTATGATGGCAATCAGAGACTCAGCTTCGCAAAAACCAGAAAAATAATAAAAGCTACTCTCTTGTCTAAATGGATGTGCCGAATCTGCATTCCTATACTGTATATCAGCACCCGGAAGTAGTAATACTGAATTATTAGGAAGTTGTTCTGCCAACTTGGCTCTTCTTTTTTTATAAACATTAATATTCATGCTGTTATTTTACTCTTTTATTAAACAAACTTTCCAATTCATTAAAGTAGAATTAAACTATCAAAATGTCTAAAAATGCTAATTCAACTTCAAATGATCTTGAAGCAAGGATAGATTTACTTATCAAACGATTTAAAGAGCAAAAAGGTATCATTGATGCTTACGTAAAAAGAGAAAGAGAGTGGAAAAAGGATAAAGTCCTTCATAGGAAAATTGTTGCAAAGCTTGAAAAAGATTTAAAGAAGGTAAAAAGTGAGTAAAGTTGAAACTATCTCTTTGAGAATATTTGGTAGAGATCTCACTATAGCATGTCCACCTAAAGAAAAAAATAATCTAATAAAAGCGGCTGAATTACTAAATAATGAGCTTGAAGGTATTACCGATAAAAATAATGCCTTAATCATTGCTGGACTCACTCTTGCAAATAAATTCCTTACAGAGGGCTCTCAAAATGGTGAAATAGATAACAAGAATATTTCAAGAATAATAAAGAAAATCGATAAAGTGCTCAAAAATTAATCTTCCACTTACTTCACAACTATCTTATACTTAAATGACATTCTGGTTCATTTGCTAATGTGCTAATAAATTTGAACCGATACTATTAATTAGGTGATTTTCCACTGTCTTTGTTGAGCAATACCTTATAGGGAAGCCTGATCTGACAAGATATTCACCACCTGAACTTTCGGTTCAGGTATAGCACATGGCGGTGATCTGGTTTGATAGCCTCTGCAATTTTTATGGTGAAAAATAACTTACGAAAATCACTACTTAAGCAGGGGCTTGCTCTTTCAAATACCTTTATAGAATCATCATCTAAAACTATTCAATTAAAGTTTATAGATTATCTACATGACCAAAAAGTAAAAAGCATTCTTTTGTACTCACCTTTCAGACAAGAGATAAAGCTAGACCTAATTTTTAAAAGTATGAAAGATGGATTAGTTGATATATATCTTCCTAAAGTCTTACCAAATAAAAAACTGAAATTTAATTTATACACAAGAAATACTAACCTTGTTAAAAATCGTTATGGAATATTAGAGTCAGTGAGTAAAAAATTTATAAATATAAATGATATTCAACTACTTGTAATTCCTTTTTTAGGTGTGGATAAAAAAGGAGCTCGGCTGGGTTATGGCAGCGGATATTATGATAGAGCAATTGGAGAAAGATACGAATCTAAACTCGAGCCAAACATAATAGGTCTTGGATATGAGTATCAATTAACAGAAAGTAGCTTCGGTGAATCCCATGATATGAGATATAACAAAGTTATTACAGAAAGCAATATACATAGTTTTCGGTAAGTTATAGAATGGCTACCTCAATATATGCTTAAAAAGACTCTCATATTATTTTTTTCAATATCTATTTCGTCTGAGGCGATAATAATTGATGGTGAATTAAATGAGCCTGAGTGGGAGAATGCCTTCAAAGTAAACGAATTTTATGAAACATCACCATACTCTTTAAATAAAACAGTTAATGAGACTGTCGCATATATTTTTTCAAACGAAGACGGTATTTATGTTGGATTCATAAATTATCAAGATGAATCAACTATGCTCTCAAATAAAACTATGCGAGATGAAATGTCTTCTTTAAGTGAAAAAAATTCTATTAATATAGATTTTGATGGTGACAGAACAAAAGCTTACATAATAGCTGTTGCTCTTGGAGATTCATTGTTTGATGCAATTAAAATCCAATCTGGAGATTTTAAAACTGATTGGGATGGAGATTGGATAGCAAAAACAAAAAAATTTAAAGACTTTTGGTCTTCAGAAATTTTTCTTCCCTGGGATGTTGTTCTTATGAATCAATCCAACTCGCAAAAAAGAAAAATAAATTATTCATTTTTAAGATACATTGCTAAAGACCAATCATGGTCAAGCAGCTCAGGAACCATGGCGACAAGAGCAAATTACTTCCAAGAGTTAGACTCATTAGAATTAAATAATTATACAAAGTCTAAATTAAATTTTTTTCCTTACTTTGCATTTAATAAAAATAGCCCCACCAATTTTCAGGAATCTAACATAGGAGCAGAGATATTTTATAGCTCTGGTAAAGGAAGCCAACTGAATTTAACTGTTAATCCAGATTTTGGACAGGCTGAAAGCGATGAAGTTATTGTCAACTTCTCGGCCCAGGAAACATTCTATAAAGAAAAAAGGGCTTTTTTTACTGAAAATCAATCTTTATTTGATATAAGCAACTATGACAGATATTCAATTATAAATACGCGACGAATAGGCTCAGCTCCAACGTATAGATGTGATTCTGTACAAAATCAAAATGCTTGTGAGGAAAATAAAAAAAATTATACAGATATTGATTATTCACTCAGATATACCCAGAGAAGTGATAAAAATAATTTTGGCATATTCTTAGCTAAAGAAGCAGATGAGAATTACTCTAAAGGCAGAGACTTTATTGCACTCAGGGGAAAAACCAAAATAAATACAAAAACTTTGGGTTATATGATCACAAATGTTCAGAATAATATTGCTGAAACAGAGAGCACTGTGAATGTATTTGATTATATAAATGTTAAATCAAATAAGTTAACTACGTATGCTGATTTCTTAACAACTAAAAAAGATGGAGATCTTGGAAAAGGAGGCAGAGTTCAATTTACGTATAAACCGACTGATTTAACAAGAACCTCTGGAAGTATTTTATATTTTGATAAAAAAGTTAAATTAAATGATTTTGGCTATCTTAAAAGAAATGATTGGTTCCATTTTGGCATCGGACATAATATTACTAAAAATGGATTCCCTGAAAAATCTTCACTTGAGCAAGTAGATATTCAATATGATTTTAACTACGATTCAGATACTAAAGGAAATTCAAATCCTCTTGATTTTGTATACAAAAATCAAACTCAATTTAAAGATACCTCAAGCTTTAATTATGATTTCAGATTTAAATCCTCTGGAAAAAATACAACTATTACAAGAAAAGATCCTATATACCCATTTGTAAAAATAAAAAATAGAGTAAGCATTACGACTGATTTTGAAGCAAAAAATTATAAGTACTGGACTTATGATTGGAGAATGAGTTTTGACAAATCATCTAACTATGAAACATGGGATTCCAAAGGTTACAGAAAAAGATTTTTCAAAATAGCAGGATCTTTGTTTCCAAGTGAAAACATTAAAATCCGAACAGAATTTAGGATAAAGAAAGAAAAAGAATGGTTGAACTGGATTGATTCGAATCATTTAGCTACATATGACTTAAATCAAAGAATAGTATCTTTAAATCTTAACTGGTTTAAAGGTGTTAAACACGAAATTAGACTTAAAAGTCAATTTGTAGCACTTGAAGCCAAAAGACCAAAATCATTATTTACAGATGTTAATGGTGTCTTGTTTGATAGTAGCAAAAAAGTAAATCCTTTCTCAAGTGGTATCAATTCATTTCAAATAAGATACAAATATGAGATAGCGCCTTTATCAAACATTTACATAGTCTATACAAGAGGTGGCGAAGTATATGAAGAGGATGACGAAAGGTCCTTTTCAGATATTTTTAGTGATCCCTGGAAGAACCCTGATAACGAAATATTTTCTTTAAAGATTAGACTAAAATTTTAATTACTTAAGAAAGTCTAAGTAGGCTTTGTTATTACTTTCCTCTTTAAAGACAGTTCCAGATTTTTCAAGATGTTTTATCAGTTTTGATTTATCTGAATTTTTGTCTTCAATTCCTATTAATATATTTCCATATGCAGATCCAATGTTTCGATAATGGAAAAGGGATATGTTCCAATTGTTGCCAAATTTTTCAAGAAAATTAAGAAGTGCTCCCGGCTTTTCAGGAAATTCTCCATTAAAAATTCTTTCAATGCTACCTGAATCTGAATTTAATCTTGCCCTTCCCCCTACCATATGTCTGAGATGATCATTTGATATTTCATTACTGGTGTAGTCACTGAATTTATACTTTAACTTTCTAAGTTTTTGTTTTAATTTGATAAAACTTTTTTCGGAAGACGTTCTGATTCCAACTAATACAAGGGCATCTTTGTCGTCTGCTTTTCTATAATTAAACTCTGTTACAGATAACTTCCCAAACACTTTGGCCAATTTCAAAAAGCTCCCAGGTTTTTCAGGTATTTTTATACTTAATATTTTTTCTCTGTTTTCTCCTAATTCAGATCTTTCAACAATGAATCCAAGCTTCTGAAAATTTATGTTTGCTCCTGAGCTTACTGCAAGAAGATTTTTTCCAGAAATTCTTTTTGAATATTTCTTGAGGCCGGCTAAGGCTACTGCCCCAGAGGGCTCTGATAATACTCGCGTATCTTCAAAAATGTCTTTTACTGCCGCACAAACTTCATCAATATTAACAATCATTACCTCGTCAACACACTCCTTGATAACATCAAGATTATTTTTCCCAACTTGAGACACGGCCACACCATCTGCAAATAATCCGACCTTCTTCAACAATACTCTTTTATTATTTTTTAATGCCTCTGTTAAACATGCGGAGTCATCGACTTCAACTCCAATTATTTTAATTTTTTTCTTATGTTGTCTCACCCATGCAGAGATTCCGGCAAGCAAGCCCCCTCCTCCTACGGGTACAAAAATAGCATCATAATCTATACCATCTTGGAGAATTTCTTTCCCTACCGTTCCTTGACCGGCTATTGTATAAGGGTCATCAAACGGATGAACAAAAGTATATTTTTTCTTTTTAGAGATTTCGTCTGCCTTTACAAGCGCCTCAGCAAGATTTTCACCAAACTGAGTTATTTTTGCTCCAAGTCTTTTTACAGAATTAAGTTTATTTTCTGGAGCTGTTACAGGCATAACAATATTGCACTCTATTTTTAATTTTTTACAAGCTAATGCAACGCCTTGGGCATGATTGCCAGCCGATGCTGCAATGATCCCATAAGATTTTTTCTTATCTGATAAGTTTTTAATTTTGTTATAGGCTCCTCTATTTTTGAAAGAAAAAATTGGTTGTAGATCCTCTCTTTTAAGATAAATATTATTGTTTTCTTTTATAGAAAGATTAATTGCATGTGTAGTAGGTGAATCAATTGCAACATCATAAACACATGCCTCTGCATTTTTTATTAACTTAAGATATTTTTTTGAATATCTGTAAGTTCCAGTTTTTTTTATTTTTAATCTCAATTTGATTCACTTCTTATATTTTCTTGTATTATAACTGCATGAGTGCTTCAAAGATAAGTGTTGCAAAGAAAGCAATAAACTATATTGAAAAAAAACTCTTCAAAGATATGGTTATTGGGATTGGCACTGGGTCAACAGTAAATTTTTTTATCAAAGAATTATCCAGCTTAAAGAATCATTTTAAGGGTGCTGTTTCAAGCTCGAATGCCTCATCTGAGCTTTTAAAAGAAATTGGTGTAGAGGTATTCAATCTTAATGACGTTAATGAGGTGTCCTTTTACATTGATGGAGCAGATGAAGTTTCACCCGAAAATTTTTTAATTAAAGGTGGTGGCGGTGCTCACACTAGAGAAAAAATTGTTGCAGCTGCTTCAAAAGAGTTTGTATGCATTGTTGATGAATCTAAGCTTGTTAAAAAATTAGGTGCCTTTCCTCTGCCGATTGAAGTGATACCTGAAAGTAGAAGTATGGTTTCCAGAAAAATTATTGCCATGGGTGGCTTGCCTGAGTATAGAAAAGGATTTTTAACTGATCAAGGCAATCAAATTATTGATGTTAAAAATTTGTCTATAAATGAGCCAGAAGCATTGGAAATTTTAATCAATAATATTCCTGGGGTCGTAGATAATGGTTTGTTTGCTTTTAATAAGCCTAGTATTGTTCTTGTTGGAGAATAATCTAAAGAAGTTTTTCTATATCAGAAATTAGTTCAGCAGAATCTGGCTTTACAGAAGATCCATATGTTGAAACAACAGTTCCATCTCTTGATATCAAATACTTATTAAAATTCCAAGAAGGAGTAACGCCACTTTCATTAATGAGTTTTTTGTAAAATGGGCTTGCTTTTTTACCCCTTACTTTTGAGGTTGCGAACATAGGAAAATTTACACCATATTCAGTAGAACAAAACTCTGCAACGTCCTCTTCAGCAGCATACTCTTGTAAGAAATCTCTTGAAGGAATTCCAAATATTACAAAATCATCACTTTTATAATTGTCATAAAGTGTTTGAAGTGATGCATATTGATATGTATAACCACATCTGCTCGCAACATTAACTACGAGAATAACTTTATCTTCGTATTCACAAAGATTGACTTTGTCGCTGGAGTCAAGAACACGCATCTCGGTATCAAGCAAATCACTGCAAGCAAAAGCGTTAAATGAAAAAAATGATATAAAAAGGATTAGTAGTTGTTTCATAAGAGAGTAATTTTAACTTATCGGCGTAATTGCAGATAGTGAAGTTATAAAGATAGTGACTAAAAAAATTAATTCAATATTATCTTTAAAGTTATCCATTAAAATTACCTTTCCTTTTAAAAAGAGATGGAGGGCAGTGCCCTCCATAATTCCAGAGTGTCAGCAAAATTAATAGGGGAGAGGAGTGCTGACATTAACTATTATATATATTTATAATCTATTATCAATATTATTTATAAAATAAAATGCTTTTTTTTTATGTATAATGCAGAAATAACGTAAAAATTTAGGAGAAATGCTTTGAAAGGTACAGTTTTATACGAAATTATAGATAACGTAGCAGTTTTGACAGTTGATAATCCGCCTGTAAACCCACTTAGTGACGGTGTAAGAACGGGCTTACACGATAGTCTTCTAAAAGCCGAATCTGATGAGAGTGTAGTAGGAGTAGTTGTTACAGGTAAAGGTAGAGCTTTTATTGCTGGGGCAGACATATCTGAATTTGGCGGAAATGTTGAAGGAGTAAGCCTTAACGAGGTTTTCAGCAAACTTGAACATTGTTCAAAACCGGTTGTAGCAGCAATCAATGGTATTGCTCTTGGTGGAGGACTTGAAACTGCGTTATGTTGTAATTATAGAATTGCCTCTGATACAGCATTTGTTGGCCTACCTGAAGTAAATTTAGGTCTTTTGCCCGGTGGCGGCGGTACACAACGTCTTCCAAGACTTGCCGGACCAAGTGAAGCCTTAAAAATGATGCTTTCAGGCAGTCATGTGCCTGCTAAGAAAGCTTTAGATATGGGAATAATTGATGATATTAGCGACAATGTAGTTGAAGATTCAATCAAATTTGTTATTGAAAAGTCCAAAACTGCTGAAAATCATCCAAAAGTCCGAGATTTCAATGACAAGATGATCGAAGCAAGAGGTAACGATAAGGTGTTGCTAGAAGCTCAAGCAATGGCTGCTAAGGGTAGAAAAGGTCAATTTGCACCTGGTCAAATTATAAAATGTGTCGAAGCTGCTATTAACTTAGATGATTTTGATGAAGGTCTTAAAAAAGAAGGTGAATTATTTTTAGAATGTTTGCTTCACCCTCAAAGGGAAGCAATGATTCATATCTTCTTTGGAGAAAGAGCAGCCTCTAAAATATCAGATGTTCCAAAGGACACACCAGTAAAAGAAATTAAAAAGGCTGGAATTATAGGATCAGGAACAATGGGTGGCGGTATTGCAATGTGCTTTGCAAATGCTGGTATCCCAGTCCATGTTATAGATCAGGATGAAGAGAACCTTAAACGAGGTATTTCTGTCATAGAGAAAAATTATGAATTTATGGTAAAAAAAGGAAGACTTACTGCTGAACAAAAAGATAATGTTTTTGGTCTTGTAAGTTCTGGATTGGATTATGAAGGAGTAGCAGATTGCGATATCGTTATCGAGGCAGTGTATGAAAATCTTGAGCTTAAGCATGAAATATTTAAAGCTCTAGATGAGCAAGTAAAACCGGATGCGATTTTGGCTAGTAATACTTCAGGCTTAGATATTGATTCTATTGCATCAGTAACTAAAAGGCCTGAATTGGTAGTGGGCACTCACTTCTTTAGTCCTGCAAACATTATGCGACTACTTGAAGTAGTAAGAGGTGAAAAGACTTCTAATGAAACTTTGGCAAGTGTCATGGCAATAGGTAAAAAGCTTAAAAAAGCTGCGGTTGTCTCATTAAATGCTCCAGGTTTTATCGGAAACAGAATGTTGTTCGGATATACAGCTCAAGCAAATATGTTATTACTTGAAGGCGCCCTTCCCAATCAAATTGATCAGGCATTAGAAACTTTTGGATTAAATATGGGTCCTTTTAGAATGATGGACCTTGTTGGTCTAGATCTAGGATGGAGAGCAAGGAAGCTTAGTGGTAAAGAATCCCCTCTTCACGCAAAAATTGGCGACGAGCTATGTGAACAAAACAGGTTTGGTCAAAAAAATGGAAAGGGCTATTATAATTATTCTGAGGGCTCAAGAGCTCCAAATGCTGCACCTGAAAATGAAGGATTATATGAGAAAATATCTCAGGAAAATGGATTCACAAGAAGAGATATATCAGATGAAGAGATTGTAGATAGATGTATTCTAGCTCTTATTAATGAAGGAGCTGATATTCTCTCAGAAGGTGTTGCGCAGCGAGCTGTTGATATAGATGTCGTATATATTAATGGTTATGGTTTTCCAATTTGGAGAGGTGGACCAATGCATCATGCCAACGCAATGGGTTTAGATGTAGTTGTAGAAAAACTAAAGAAATATCAAGAATTAACTAAAAATGATGTATACAAGCCAAGCGAAATGCTTGTAAAGCTCGCTGAAACTAGCCAAAGACTAGGTGACGCTCCAGAAAAAGACGAAAGAAAAGAGAAGTTAGGCTTTGAAATGTCCTCAGTTGCTAATAATTTTTAGTTTTTAAGTAATTTATGCTTTTATTAGGACATTTGTTCCTTCTTGAACCTGTTTAAAAAGTTCAATCACATCATTATTAAACATTCTGATACATCCATGAGATGCTTTTGTGCCAATAAGTCCCTCCTCTTGTGTGCCATGTATATATATATATCGATCATAAGAATCGATGCCCTGCCCTTTGTTTTTACCTTCTTCCATACCGTCTAGCCATAAAATTCTACTTGTTACAAAATCATTATCAGAATCAAAGGTATCTTTAATAATATTAGCCTTTTTTTGTGTATCTACCCGAGATATGAAAATGGAATTTTCTTCAACATCTTCTCCAATTTTTTCTTTGATTCGATGCATTCCTAGAGGTGTTTTAAAAGAATTTTCAATACTGCCCTCACCAAACTTAGATGACGAAATTGGATAACTTTTAAGAACTAGTTTATTTTGAACTAGATAAAGTCTTTGTTCTGAAATATCGATTACTATTTCAGGTCTTTTGCTATTTTCAAACAGTCGTTGCTTTGAGTACATATTCATATCAACTTGGTGAGTCCTAGAATCCATAATCCACCTATGAGTTGTCTTATTGGGATTAGTTTTATCAGGATTGGCTGATAATAAAAATGATAGTGAAAGTCCCAGAGCTATGATTGGTATAAATTTTTTCGTAATATACATGATCTATTAATTAATAATACCAAAATCATAAGAAATGGTAATATTTTTGTTAAATAATAGCCAAATTTATTGAAGATTGATCTTTCTCCTACTAAGTTTACTTTACCCTCTAGAACGCCAGTAACATTCTTTTCGGTTTTAGAGACTATTGTCCCATTATTATCTATAATAGCTGAAAATCCATTATTTGTAGCTCTTATTACCCATTTATTGTTTTCTATTGCTCTTATCCTAGCTTTATTAAGATGGTGATAAGGCCCAATTGAATCTCCAAACCAAGTATCATTAGATATATTAATCATTAAAAAAGAACTTATGTTCATTTTTCTGACTGTGTTTGGAAAAGCAATATCAAAACAAATAGGTGTTGCTACTTCATAATCGTTGATAAGGCGCATATTATCTTGCAGTTTAGGCCCAGGGGTTACATTAGACATTGGCAGATCAAAAAAGTCTATTAATCCACGAAGCTTTGATATAAATGGGATATATTCACCAAAAGGGACCAAATGAGTTTTTTTATAAAGAATTTCCTTATTTGGATAATAAATAGTGTTATAAAGTTGATTATTATCAAAAAACCATGCCCCCATTACCAATTTATCTTTTATTTTAGTTTTCTCTATAAATGCTTTAAATCTGAAGTCATTTGTGGGGTATGGAAGCTCTGCCTCAGGAATAACTACCATCTTGCTGCCTGTTGAGCTTTTTTTAATTAGATCTAATAAATTATTTTCGATGAAAGAATAATAACCGGGCTTATATTTATCAAAAGGATCTGAAGAGGGTTGGATAATTGAAATAGGTATTTCTCCATTTTGCTGGACTGTTTTTTGTGGAATCATCAATAAGATACCGATAGCAAAAAACAAGAATAAAAATTTTTTGTTACTTGAATTTGCTATAACTATTGATGTGATAAAGTAAATTAAATATGATCCAAACGCTGCGCCAAGTATTGGATAAATGTTTTGCGCATATGTATCTAGAAAAACATTTCCTGGTATTAACCAAGGAACACCATTTAAAAGAAATTCTCTACTAAACTCACTTATTAGTAATAGGGATGACACTAATAAAGCTTGTTTGTTTTTTTCATCATTTCCAATCTTATTATTAATGTATTGAATAAAGAGAAGAGGGCACGTAAATACTAAAGATAATATTATTGTTAATAATATATATATTATAGAAGCTGTTGCTATTGAGGTTTCTCCATAATAGTAAACACTTACTATTATCCAAGACATCCCAAAACCCCAATGACCAATTCCCCAAAAAAATAGCTTTAAAAATAATCTTTTTTTATTCTTAATAAGGATATAAATTATGTAGCCATAAGATATAAAAATTAAAAATTTTAAAGAGAAGGGAGCAAATGCAAAAATGCCAATTAATCCTGCAGAAAAGGCAATAAAGAGATCCTTCAAAATCATTATTTTTTTATGACTTCAAAACTTTTAATTCTTCTGTTATCAGTATCCGTTACTTTTATTGATAAGTTTTGAACATTGAGTTTTGCTCCTGCTTTGGGCAACACACCATGCTCAGAAATAAAATATCCACCAAGAGTTTCAGCATCTATAGATAAATGGTCAAGGCCTAGTTCAAAAAAGGATATGAATTCTTCTAGCTCAACTTTTGCGTCGACATAAAATTTATTTTCAGAAATTTCTAAAATCTCTTGCTCTTCGACGTCATGTTCGTCTTCAATTTCACCAACAAGTTCTTCCAAAATATCTTCAATTGTAATTAAGCCACAAACAGCTCCATATTCATCAATTACTACAGCAAGATGTCGCCTATCTTGTTTAAATTCCTCTAAGAGTGAATCGGCTTTTTTGGATTCTGGAACTACATTAGGATCTCTCAACATATCGGTTAGTTGAAAGTCAGTTATTCCTTTAAATAGCTTGGGTAGGATATCTTTTGCAAGAAGTATTCCAACAACCTCGTCTCTTTCTGATCCTAAAACTGGATATCTAGAGTGACCTGATTCAATTATTTTAGTTATTACATCTGTTGTATTCTCGTCTATTTGAATAGTAACCATGTCTACCTTAGGTATCATTATTTCTTTAACGGTGATATCACCTAACTTTATTGCTTTAGATGCAATCGATTCTGCCTCTTTATCAATTACATTCTGATCAACAGCATCCCTTAAAAAATCAGTTACTTCTGAGACAGATTGAGTTTTTATGAAAAACGGATTTCTGAAATATTTTTTAGCTTTCTCAATTATTCCCGAAGGAGGCTGAGGATCTTCGTTGTTATTTTTATCGCTCATTTATTTGTATGGATTTTTAATTTGTAGTTTTTCAAGTAATAGAATTTCTTTTTCTTCCATGGCATCTGCCATACTATCATTTTCATGATCAAATCCTAATATATGATATATCCCATGGATGAACATGTGAATAACATGATCATTAAATTTTTTATTTTGCTCTTTAGACTCTTGTTCAACAAATTCGAAGCTAATTGCTATATCGCCCAATTCATTAGTTCTTGACTTAGATATATCTTCATTAGTAAAAGATAAAACATTGGTGGGTTTATTTTTATTTCTATAAATTTTGTTAAGCTCAGTAATTTCTTCATTATTAACCAATTTAAGGTTGATAGAACACTTGTCTAGACTTTCTTCATTACAAATAAGGTTAAATGCATTGGTTAATTTCTCTGATAAAGCCTTATCAACTTTGAAACTTTTATGATTGAGGATTGTAAGACTCACTTAAGCTTTACTTTGTCCTCAAAATATTCATAAGCATCGATTATTTTTCTGACTAGGGGATGGCGAACAACATCTCTTGATGAAAAATTTGTGAATCCAATGCCCTCAGTACCTTTAAGAACTTTGATTGCATTTGAAAGTCCTGATTTTATATTTTTAGGCAAATCTATTTGAGTTAGATCGCCATTTATTACCAAATAAGATCCGAAGCCCATTCTGGTAAGGACCATTTTCATTTGCTCTTTAGTTGTATTTTGACTTTCATCTACAATTATAAAAGAATTATTTAAGGTTCTTCCGCGCATATAAGCAAGAGGAGCAATTTCAACAACACCTCTTGCTAGAAATTTTTCAGTCTTTTCAATACCGAGCATTTCATACAAACCGTCGTAAAGAGGGCGCAAATATGGATCAACTTTTTGAGATAAATCTCCAGGAAGAAATCCTAACTTTTCGCCTGCTTCAACAGCAGGTCTTATAAGAATTATTCTATCTACTTTCTCACTAAGTAATGCATCAATTGCAGCAGCCACAGCCAAATAAGTTTTACCTGTACCTGCGGGACCAATACCGAAATTAACTTCATTTTTATAAATGCTTTCTAAATATAATTTTTGATTCTTACCTCTGGGTATAATACTTTTCTTTGGAGTTTTTATTTTGACATCAAAATTACTATCTTTTTGATAAGAGTCTTGAATATACAAATGTAATGTCTCTTTTGTGATTTCTATTCCCTGACCCGCTGCTTCATATAGTTTTTTTAGAGCATCGGCAGAATGGTTAACATCGCCTTGAGAGCCTTGAATTTTTAAATTATTCCCATTTTGATAAATTTTTACATTAAAAGTCTTTTCTACAAATTTTAGATTCTCATTTAGCTCTCCAACAAACCTCACCATTACGTTTGCGTCTGAGGGGTTAAGTTCTATTTGTGTTAATGCAGAATCTTTAGACATTAATTTTGTAAATTCCCTCTTAAACAGTTTGGTAAAGCTTCATTAATTTGAATATTGATCATCTCACCAACTAAATCAATATCATTTGATTTGAAATTAACTATCCTGTTGCATATAGTCCTACCTTGAAGCTGTCCAGGATCCCTCTTTGATGGCCCAAAGATAAGGCAATTTTGAGTTGTACCAACTTTTTTTCTACTGAATCCGAAAGATAATTGATTTAATCTTGTTTGAAGTATGTTTAATCTTTCTTTTTTTTCTTCATCATTAACGTCATCTGGCATATCCGAGGCGGTTGTGTTTGGTCTAGGACTGTATATAAAACTAAATGATTCATCAAATCTAACTTCATTGATTATATCCATGGTTCCTTGAAAATCTTCTTTCGTTTCACCTGGAAATCCGACAATAAAATCAGAAGAAAAACTCATTTCAGGCCTTACATCCCTAATTTTTTCAACTAAATGAAGATACTTATCAGTGTTATACCTTCTCCTCATAAGCTTTAAAATTCTGTCAGACCCACTTTGCACAGGCAGGTGAACATGGCTGACAAGCTCGGGAACCTTATCATAAACTTCAACCAAGTCATCTTTAAATTCATGCGGATGACTGGTTGTATAACGTATTCTTTCAATATTTTCTATCTTAGCAGTAAGCTCAATAAGTTTTGCAAGCGATGATTTTTCTCCGCCAAGAGTTCCCTTAAAGTTATTAACATTCTGGCCAAGTAAATGAATTTCTCTTGTGCCTTTATCAGCCAGTACTGAAATTTCATTTAATATATCTTCAATACTTCTTGAAACTTCATGACCTCTTGTTTTTGGAACGACACAGAATGAACAGTATTTATTGCATCCCTCAATAATTGAAACAAATGCAGACGGTTCTCCTTTGCCATGAACCGGCAGATGATTAAATTTCTCTAGTTTGGGGAAAGATATATCAACTTGATTTAAATTTGTATTATTCTTTTCGTTATATAAATCAGGAAGTTTATGAAGGGTTTGAGGCCCAAAAACTATATCAACTGCAGGAGCTCTTTTTATTATTTTTTCACCCTCTTGAGAAGCAACACAGCCACCAATTGCTATTTTAAGATTGGGATTTTTTTCCTTAATCTTTCTCCATCTTCCTATTTGATGAAAGACTTTTTCTTGGGCCTTTTCTCTAATAGAACATGTATTTAAAATTAATAAATCAGCTTGATCCTCTGACTCTGCTAGTTCAAAGTTTTCCTTTTCCTCCAGCAAATCAAACATTTTTGCTGAATCATACTCATTCATCTGACAGCCATGAGTTTTAATAAATAATTTTTTTGCCATTCTTTATTACTATTTTACAACTTTAATTCTCATAATTTGATCCCATATAATTAGTATTATGAAAACAAAAAATGTTTACAAGATAATTTTCATTCAACTTGGTGAAATTTATGAAGTATTTGCCAAACAAATTTACCAAAGTGATATGTACGGTTTTATCGAGGTGGAAGAGTATATCTTCAATAAAGATAAACAGCTAGTAGTTGATCCGAGTTCTGAAAAGCTTAAAAATGAATTTAATAAAGTTGAAAGAAGCTATATTCCTATAAATTCAATAATTAGAATTGATGAAGTTAATGAAACTGGTGAAGCTAAAATAAAAGAAAATAAAGGTGAAATAAGTCCATTTCCGATAAATATCCAACCATCTTCAAAAAAAGAATAAGTTAATCAGGCATAAATAATTGTTTATAAAACTTTAATTCTTCCACGGACTCTTTAATGTCTCCAAGTGCTCTGTGAGAACCTTTCTTTTCATAAACTTGTGCTTCGTTCATCCATCGAACAGCTACTTCCTTAAAAGATGAAACATCAATATGTCTATAATTAAAATAAGCTTCCAGCCTTGGCATATATTTTGATAAAAAACGCCTGTCATGAGAGACAGTATTTCCACACATAGGTGATTTTTTTTCTCCAACATATTTAGATATAAAATCTAATGTCTCTATTTCAGCAACTTGCTCAGTTATATCGCTTTTTTTAACTTCGTCTATTAAACCAGATGAGCCATGCTGCGTTTGATTCCATTCATCCATTTGATCCAAAATATCCTTCGGCTGAGTAATTATCAGATTTGGGCCTTCCGCAATAATATGCAAATCAGAATCAGTAATTAGTGTCGCTATCTCGATTATTTTTTCTTTTTCGGGATCTAGTCCTGTCATTTCTAAATCGATCCAAACTAAATTATCTCTTGATTGTAAAGTCTTCATCTCTTCTTAAAATCACCTCTTTAGTGTATTTTGTTCTTATTATGAAAAAAGTTCAAACTGGACAAGTTATAGAATTCTACTCAAATAGCTGTTTAGTAAAAACCAAAGTTGGTGAATTCAGCTGTATAGCCATCAAAAATGTTGTGGTTGGTGACTATGTTGATGTTGAGATTATTCAAGACAGTAAAAGACCGCATGGAAAGATCTTAAAGATCAATGATAGAGTTTCTAAAATATCAAAAGTAATAAACAATAAAGAAAAACTCTTTGCTGCCAACGTTACTCATGTTGGTATTTTGGTCACACCGTCTCCTAAAACTTCTTCTGAATTTATTGATAAATGGATAATAAAATCTAAAATTTCAAAACTGGAACCATTTATAATTAATAATAAAATTGATATTGATCAAGATTCAAAATATATAGAGAAATTAAACATTTATAAAAATTTAAATATAAAAATAGTAAATATTTCTGCTAAATATGAAGAAAATATAAGCGAGCTATTAAAATTTCTTGAATATAAAAGTGTGTTGTTTGTTGGGAATTCAGGTGCGGGGAAGTCTACTTTAACATCTAAAATAATAAAAAAAGACTTGAAAGTTAGTACTTTATCAAATGATCAAGGGGTGCATACTACTTCAATTTCATCGTTGTATGAACTAGATCAAAAAATAAAAATTATAGACTCTCCCGGTATGCGCGACATTCAATTAAGTAATTATTCAAAAAATCAAATAACTGAAGGGTTCGAAGAAATTTTTCAAGCAGCAAAGGATTGTAAATTCAATAATTGTAATCATATAGATAATGATGGATGTAATATTGCAAAATGTTTATTGCATGGTGAAATAAGTAAAAGTAGATACAATAATTTCATCAAACTTATAGAAAAATAGAAATGAACAAAAAAACTCATTTTGGATATCAAGAAGTTGATCAATCTGATAAACAAAAATATGTTGGAGATGTTTTCACATCAGTCGCAAAGAACTACGATGTTATGAATGATGCTATGTCCTTTGGCATGCATAGACTATGGAAAAAAATATTAGTTGAGCTTGCTGGAATTGGCGAAGATGATGTTATTTTAGATATTGCGAGTGGCACCGGAGATATTTCAAAGCTAATTTCTAAAGAGTATCCAAGGACTAATATTTTCTTAAGTGATATAAATTATGAAATGCTAAATGAGGGCAGAAATAGATCTATTGATGAAAGCTTTGATAAAAATTGTTATTTTTGCCAGCTTAGTGGTGAAGAGCTTCCTTTTAAAGATAATACGTTTGACATAATTACTGTTGGTTTTGGTCTAAGAAATTTCACAGACAAAGATAGGGGCTTAAAAGAAATGAAAAGATGTCTTAAGAAAAATGGAAAACTTCTTGTATTGGAGTTTTCAAAACCAATCAACCCTTTATTTTCCAAACTATATGATTGGTACTCATTTAATATTCTTCCTAAACTCGGATCTTTGCTTGCAAACGACTCAGAGAGCTATAAGTACTTAGCAGAATCAATTAGGATGCATCCTGATCAAGAGGCATTAAAAGGGATGATGGTCCAACAAGGCTTTTCTGAATGTAAGTTTTATAATCTGCTTAATGGTATTGTTGCAATTCATATTGGATACAATGATTAATTTTGATTCTGCTTTGACAAAACTAGTTAATGATTTACGTAAATCATCACCGAATTTAGATTGTTCCTTTAATGAAATTTTTCCAATCAGCTTTTCTGTAGCTGTTGAAGGCCATAAACCAATATTTATTTTTTTAGATCACAAATATTCAAAGATTACGTTTTCTGAAATAACTGAGTGTAAATTTAGCATCAAAGGTTCTTTGATTGATATTTTAAAAACTATTTCAACTGGAAAACTTCAAAAAAACATAATCTCAGGAGATTCTGAGGCAGCGATAGTATTTTTTAATATCATTGTAAAATCTGATATTGATTTAATATATTTGATCGATAAGTATTTTGGAAATCTTCCTGCTGTTCTTTCATATGCTTTTATTGAAAAACTATTCAATACCTCTGAAGTATACAAAGATGCTGAGCATAGAGATCTTAAAAAAAGAGTAAGAGATATTTCAATTAGAATAGACAGACTTGAGGCATACAATATTTTATGAATTTTTTAATAGTCGCCCTTGAGTTAACTAAAATGTGTCTTGTTGGCATTCAAAAAGGTATATTTTTCAAGCCAAATGGAAAAAAACTTGCTATCTATCTAGAGTCGCTTGGTCCTATCTTTACTAAATTTGGTCAACTTCTCTCTACTAGAACTGATATTCTTGATTATAAGACTGCTAAAGAACTTGAGAGCTTAACTGATAGTTGTAAGCCATTCAAAGTCTCTACTTTTAAGAAAATAGTTGAAAAGGAATTAGGAGATTCCATAGAAAATATATTTGAAAGTTTTGATGAAACTCCTCTTGCTGCAGCCTCTTTGGCCCAAGTTCACTCTGCAAAGTTAAAGACTGGTCAAGAAGTTGTAATAAAAGTTTTAAGGCCTAACATTGAAAAAAGTGTCAAAAAAAATCTTAGGTTGCTAAGATCTGCAGCAAAAATATTTTCATATTTATATAAAGAAAGTTACAGACTAAAACCTAATGAAGTTGTTAAAGATTACGAAACAACTATATTAAAAGAACTAGACCTAAAACTTGAAGCTTCTAATACCAATTTAACAAGAAAAAATTTTTTAAACTCAAAAGAGTTGTATATACCTGAGGTTTACTGGGATCTTACTACTTCAAATGTGATGGTTCTTGAAAAGATTGATGGAATACCATGCACAGATATTGCTCAAATAGAAAAATATGGAATTAATAAAAAAGAACTTGCAGAAAATGGGGTAATGATTTTTTTAAATCAGGTATTTCGTGATAATTTTTTCCATGCCGATATGCATCCAGGAAATATATTTGTTTCAAAGAAAAATCCAAATTCTCCAGGTTACATTGCTATTGATTGTGCAATAACTGGATCATTATCAAATGATGAAAGATATATTCTCGCAAGAATGTTACAAGCTGTTCTAAAACAAAATTATAAGTCGCTTGCAAGTTTATTCATTTCTTCAGGATGGGTAAATTCAGATACAAACAATATTGAACTTGAAAATACTCTTAGGGCTTGTTGTGAACCGATATTTGAAAAGCCACTCTCAGAAATAGAATTTGGCAAATTATTGTTGTATTTATTCCAAAGCACCAGACAGTACGGATTGTCGCTGCAAACATCTCTTGTATTACTTCAAAAAACATTAATCCACATTGAAGGAATGGGAAGACAGATTTATCCGGAACTTGATTTTTGGGGAATCGCTGAACCTTACCTTGACAATTGGCTTACTGAGCAGTTTAGTCCTTTAAAACTCAAAGACTATATTATTGAAAATAAAGAAGATATCTTGTTTAAAGCATCAGAGATACCTTCAGTTGTGTTTGAGGCATTAGATGAAATAAGAAGTTATTCTAAAAATAAAGACATCAATTCCAAAAAAATAAAAGAGCTTGAAGATAAGATTTCAAGACAAAAATACCTCATCAGAACTGTTGCTATTGGTATAATGTTTGCTACAGCTATTATTTTAATAGTCACATAGGAGTATATATGGGCTTTGGCGGCATAAGTTTATGGCAATTACTTATAATTTTAGTGGTGGTATTGCTAATATTTGGTAGTGGTAAATTAAAGTCAATTGGATCTGATTTGGGGTCGAGCATCAAAGGCTTTAAAAAGGCTATAAAAGAAGAAGATTCTAAAGAAGAAGAATAAAATTGTTTCAAATAGGTTTCCTTGAAATTCTTGTTATTTTTGTATTAGGTTTGGTAATTGTCGGGCCTAAAAGACTTCCTGGTCTCGCGAAGTTAATTCTGAAATTTTATAAAAGACTAGAGAATGCTTTTACTAATTTTAAGAATAGTATTAAAGAAGATATTGGAGCTGATGAATTAAAAAAAGATGTTTTCAATGAGCTCAGAATGGAAGAGCTTAAAGAAAATGAAAAAAACGATAATGACTAAAGACTCTGTTTCAAATCATCTTTTAGAGTTAAGGTCTAGGCTGTTAAGAGTTTTTGCTTTATTTGGTATTTTGTCACTAATTGGCTTTCCATTTGCCTCAGAAATTTATTCTTTTGTTGCAGCACCATTAATCGAGATTCTTCCAATAGGAACGACTATGATTGCAACAGAGGTTGCTTCACCATTTATGGCACCTATCAAACTTGTTTTGTACCTCGCTATGCTTTTTTCGATGCCGTGGTTATTTTTTCAAATTTGGATGTTTACATCGCCTGGTTTATATGAAAACGAAAAAAAACTAACTGCACCCTTAATGCTTTCAACAGTTGTTTTATTTTTTTGTGGAGCTGCGTTTGCCTTTTTTGTTGTATGTCCAATAATTTTTAAATTCTTTATTAGTATGTCGCCAGATACCATTCAGGTGATGACAGACATTAATCAGTATCTTAACTTTGTATTAAAGCTTGTTTTTGCTTTTGGAGTTGCTTTTGAAATTCCTGTAGCCACGGTCCTTTTAATAAAAAGCGGAATAACCACAAAAACGTCCTTATCAAAGTCTAGGCCTTATTTAATTATTTTTTTCTTAGTAGTGGGAATGCTGTTAACTCCCCCTGATATTTTTTCTCAACTTTTTTTAGCAATTCCAATGTGGTTGCTCTTTGAAATAGGGCTATTATTGTCAAAAAATAAATAATGGGCAGTTAGTCAGAAGAACTATTCAAATTTATTAACGTCCTATAAAAAAACCAGGGCAATATAAACCAAGGCATCTGTGACTGAAGCATTATTGTTCTTCCATTAAATTCAAATAACACAGGATTAATATATGGACCAAGTGGAGATAATGGCGCCCAAGATAAATCTTTTCCTTCTGCCAGTTGATCATGATATAAGAACATTTCTACGAATATGTTTTGGCCTATGCACCAAATTAATAAAACTACAAAAGCGCTCCATTTCCACTTTTGAAATATTAAATTATTTTTATTGTGAGACAGCCACATTAACCATGATCCTCCAAGCAAAACTGTACCTGAATCTCCCATTGAATTCATGAGCCAGTTTATATTTTGAGGAAGCCAGTAATTAAGCGTCTCTGATCTCCTTATGTTTACTGGATCGCCATTCAACCATCCAAATGTAAACCATAATTCCCACCCCAATGCACAAACAACAATGCCAACAATATAAAATGTTGGAACCCAATTTGGCAATGCCGACTTTCTAAAAATATAAATTAAAAGTGGTATAAAAAC
>Ga0209433_10000085_pt1 | contig 28271 bp, 27 predicted proteins | sample METZYME_5_50m_FD_187552 | JGI IMG/M metagenome (GOLD analysis project Ga0209433, IMG submission 187552) | Marine microbial communities from oxygen minimum zone in mesopelagic equatorial Pacific - METZYME_5_50m (SPAdes) (version 2) | ecosystem: Environmental > Aquatic > Marine > Oceanic | place...
TGCAGACGGAAACTTAAGAGAAATCAAAGGAAGAGCCCTCAAGGCGAAAGCGTTTTAAAGAGTATACGATAAAAAATAGCTTTAAAACCCACCAAGGATGAAGAGATAGCATCCAAGGAGCTAAAGAAAATCTCACTTTAGACACTTGAGGAACTCGAACTAAGAGACAGAGCGCAAGCTCTGTTTTTTTTTGTGTTGTAAAAATTCCTTATGGTTCTTTTTTAATGTAATATCCAACCCATGTTCACTAGAACAAAGATTATTTGCACTATTGGCCCAGCTACATCTGAATTAAATATAATGCAAAAGATGTATGCAGCTGGAATGAATGTCGTTCGCATTAATATGTCACATGCATCTCATGATGAGGCGTTAAATGTAATTAATAATGTTAAATTAATTAATAAAAATTTAGATATTAAAATGGGTCCAATTTCTATTTTAATAGATACTCAAGGCCCAGAAATCAGAACAGGAGACAGAGATACATCTCTTGATTTAAAACTTGGTGATAAAGTAAATCTTACTGTAAGAGATGAAGTTGATGTTGAAACATCATCTATCAAAATTAACTATAGAGGATTAATTAACAGTGTTAAAAAAGGTTCCAAGATTTCTGTAGATAATGGCCTAGTAAATTTTGAAGTTTTAGAAAAACATGATGACAAGCTTTTATGCAGAGTTATTGATGGAGGTAAAATTGGTAGCAAGAGAAGTGTTAATCTGCCCGGAGTAAGGATTGATCTTCCTTCAATAACCAAAAAAGACAAAGCCGATATAAATTTTGCTATCAAACATGATGTAGATTACATAGCTCTTTCCTTTGTTCGAAAAATACAAGATATTCATAGTTTAAGAAAGATCCTAAAAAGAAAGAAATCACCAATAAAAATTGTTTCAAAGATTGAAGATAATGAAGGTCTTTCTAATATTCATGCTATTACTCAAGAATCAGATTCTGTCATGGTTGCCAGAGGTGATCTTGGAATTGAAACAAGCTTGGCTGATCTGCCAAATGTTCAAAGACGAATAATGTATGCATGTTCAAAATGGGGTAGAAGATCTATCGTAGCTACTCACTTGTTAGAATCAATGATAGAGAAACCAACACCTACCAGAGCCGAAGTAACTGATGTTGCTAACACTATCTATGAGGGTGCAGATGCAATTATGCTGTCTGGTGAGACTAGTATTGGGAAGTATCCTGTTGAATGTATTAAGTTTCTCAAATCAATAGCTGGTAGTTCAGAAAAATTTAGAACATTAGGTTATGAAGAAAAACTTAAATTAAGCAGCGACTGGGAATATTTAGCAAAGACTGCAAGAGATCTCGCTGAGTCAATTGATGCTGATGGTATTATCGTTGTTACAAGAAGCGGATATACAGCAAATCTAGTTGCCAATGCAAAGCCATTCAATGTTCCAATATATGCTTTCACCAATGATAAAAGAGTTCATAGTCAGCTTTCATTAGTTGGCTCTGTTTTAAGTATTTATCAAAAAAGTATTGTTGATAATAAAAATAATATGTCTAAAATTGCTAATACACTCAAAAAGGTTTTTAGTAAAAAGAAAAAATTGAAGTTTGTTCTTATTTCGGGGATGTTTTCTGAGAAACATTCTGATGCAATTAGGGTTGTAAACTTTTAAAGGGGATAGCATGTTTTTTAATTCATTAGATTTTTCAATCATTGCAATTTATTGTGTCGGTATAATCGCCATAGCTACATATGTTTCTAGGCAACAATCAGGATCTGAGAGAAGTCCTGAAGATTATTTTTTAGCCGGCAGATCGCTTCCTTGGTGGGCTATAGGAGCTTCTCTGATTGCTGCAAATATTTCCGCAGAACAAATTATCGGTATGTCAGGTCAGGGTTTTGTAGTGGGTATTGCAATTGCTACATATGAACTTACAGCTGCAATTGCTCTAATTGTCATGGCAAAGTATTTCCTGCCTCTCTTTCTAAAAAAACAAATCTATACGATGCCGCAATTCTTAGAGCAACGCTTTGATAAAAGAGTTAGCCTGGTATTATCCTTTTTCTGGCTTGCAGTGTATGTATTTATCAATCTTACTTCAGTCTTGTGGCTAGGCTCTCTAGCTATCAATACTCTTACAGGACTTGAAACTTTCTATGGTCTAGTTTTACTTGCAATTCTATCTTTAGCATATTCTTTATATGGGGGATTAAAGGCTGTTGCACTTACAGATATTATTCAAGTTGTACTCTTAATATTTGGAGGATTAGCCGTCTCATTCATTGCTTTATCAAAGATTGGAAATGGTGTTGTTACTGATGGTTTCGTTGAAGTGTATAGATCATTACCTGAAAAATGGGACATTATTTTGTCTCCTGATAATCCATCCTATAAAGACCTTCCAGGTGTTTGGGTCTTAATTGGAGGTCTCTGGATAGCACACTTTGCCTATTGGGGTTTCAATCAATATATAACTCAAAGAGCTCTTGGCGCTAAATCTCTTCCAGAAGCACAAAAAGGAGTTATGTTTGCAGCCTATTTAAAGATTATTATGCCTCTTGTTATCGTTCTCCCAGGTATATGCGCAGCTGTTCTATTCCCATTACTTGAAACAAGCGATAAAGCATATCCTATGATGATGTCTTTACTGCCTAATGGATTGTTAGGATTAACCTTCGCTGCATTAATTGCAGCTATCGTTTCGTCTTTAGCATCTATGACCAATAGTATAAGCACAATATTTACTATGGATGTATATAGAGCTTATGCAACAAATAATCCGTCTAATGCAAGATTGGTTAACATTGGAAGATCAACCTCGGTTGTTGCTTTAGTAATAGCTGTATTTTCTGCAACACCTCTATTGGGGAGCCTAGAGTCAGCATTTCAATATATTCAAAACTTTACCGGATTTTTTACTCCAGGGATTTTAGTTATATTTTTAGTAGCTCTATTTTGGCCAAAAGCTACAACATTATCAGTGCTTAATGCTGCATTAACTTCTCTAGCTTTATCAATATTTATATTTTACTTTTTCCCTGAATATCCATTCATTCATAGAATGGCTGTGGTGTTCTTTTCATCATTCTTTGTTTGTTATTTAACATCTTTTATCCAAGGCTATACAGACAGTCCTAAGGCTATTAACTTAAATGATATGAGTTTTGCAACATCTAAAGCTTTTAATATAAATACTGCTGTTGTTGTAGTGATACTATCAATAATCTATATTAGCCTGTGGTAAAAAAATTTTCCCTAATTGCCTTATTATTTGGTATTTCTATCAATACTAGTGCATCTATAGATTGGTCAAGTCCATCATCTTGTAATATCGAAGATTCAAAGAACCTTGATGAAATAATCAATCAAATGACTCTTAGACAAAAGGTAGGCCAAATAATTATGCCTGACATTCAATATGTCACACCTGATGAAGCAAAAAAATATCAGTTAGGTTCAATTCTCAACGGAGGTGGAAGTTGGCCAAATAATAAAAAAACTAGCACAGTCAAAGATTGGCAAAATCTAAGTAAAGCTTATTATGATGCTTCACCAATTATTGGAGATCAAATTGTTCCAATAATATGGGGAACAGATGCTGTGCATGGTCATAGTAATGTTATTGGGGCGACTGTATTCCCTCACAATATTGGCATTGGCGCGACTCAAGATACTGATCTGATTAAAAGAATTGCAGAGGTTGTTGCAAAGGAAGTTCTCTCGACAGGGATCGTTTGGACTTTTGCTCCTACAATCACAGTTCCTCAGAATGATACTTGGGGTAGGACCTATGAAGGTTTTTCAGAGAATCAAGATCTTGTATCAAGAATAGGAAAAGCTTTTATTGAGGGAGTTCAAGGAACCGGCGATGAATTTCTTGATTCAAATCATATTATGGCAACTGCGAAGCACTTCATTGGTGATGGTGGCACTTTTAAGGGAATTGATAAGGGGGATACTCGAATTTCTGAAGGTGGTTTGAAGAACATACATGGAACGCCATACTATTCAGCTTTTGAAGCTTGTGTTCAATCTGTTATGGCAAGTTTTAATTCCTGGAATGGTGTAAAAATGCATGGCCACGAATATCTATTAACTGATGTTTTGAGGGATCAAATGGGTTTCAATGGGCTGGTTGTTGGAGATTGGAATGGTCACGGAGAGGTTCCAGGCTGTACAAATGCAAATTGTCCAGAAAGTTTCAATGCTGGTGTGGATATTTATATGGCCCCCGATGAATGGAAAGAGCTTTACACAAATACAGTAAGGGCAGTTAAATCCGGAGATATTTCAGAGGATAGATTGGATGATGCCGTTAGAAAAATTCTCACTGTGAAGGATAGGCTTGGAATGTTAAATGGACGAAAGCCTCATGAATATGAAAATTATGTTGGTAAAATTGAGCATAGAGAGCTAGCAAGAGAGGCGGTATCAAAATCTCTTGTTTTGCTCAAGAATAACGATAATCTACTACCTCTAGATTCCACAAAGCATTTTCTAGTAATTGGAAATGCTGCTGTTGAGATAATGAATCAAATGGGTGGTTGGACAATCACGTGGCAGGGTACTGAGTTAAATAGATCAGATTTTCCAAATACACTATCCATATACGAAGCTTTAGCTGAACAAGTCATTCAGAATGGGGGCTCAATAGAGTTTTCACAAAATGGTAGTTACAAGCAAAAACCTGACTATGTAATTTCAGTTTATGGTGAAAATCCCTATGCAGAGTTCTTTGGGGATGTGAAGGATTTATCATTTAAATCGTCGGACTTAAATTATCTAAGCGCAATGCGAAAGATTAGTAACGAATCTATTCCCATTACTTCAATATTTTTAAGCGGAAGGCCTCTGGCGGTTAACAAACAAATAAATCTTTCCTCTGCTTTCATTGCTGCATGGCTCCCTGGTCAGGCCGTTGAAGGAATAGCTGATGTTATTTTTAAAAAAAATGGAAAGATAAATAAAGATTTTACAGGAAAACTTTCATTTACTTGGCCTAAAAAATCTACGCAGACTGTTTTAAATTCTAATGATCCTCTATCCGATCATTTATTCGCCTTTGGGTATGGATTATCTTATTCCGATACTATTAACATTCCTTTTCTTGAAGAAGAAGAAATAATCGAAAAGATTGAAAGTAAGATAATTTTTGAAGGTTCACCTTTAAACGCCAATGAGTTTGTAATTGAAAATAATAAATCTCCATCGATTGTTAATGCTAATTTATACACTAGTCCTGAAAAAAATATTTCTTTGAAAAGATTTGATCTTAATCAGCAGTACGATTCTAGAAACATTGTTTTTAATGATTCCGAGCTAATGAATGCCTGGGGCATATCATTGAATGAGAATCTTGTCATGAGTCAGCTTAGCAACCCATATGTGAGCATGAAGTTTCGAGTAAACTCTAGATCTGATGATCTATTATTTTTTGTTGCAACCTGCGGTGTAAATTGCAGTGGAGCAATTAATTTAATGGATTTCTTAAGTGATCAAAATAATAATTCTTGGATCGAGGTTGATATTAGTTATAAATGTCTAGAGAAAAGCGGTCTAGATTTATCTAAAGTATATATTCCTGCGATGTTAATGACTTCTGGAAAATGGGATATAGATATTAATAAGATTGTTATAAATAAAGATAGAAGTTCCAAGAGAGTTATTCAGTGCTAGATAAGAATCTTCTTCTTGTCGATATTGGTGGAACAAATATTAGATATGCATATTCAAATATTGGAGATTCTGATTTTGTTTCAGAAAACAAAGCTGAGCTTGATAGCCTAAATGATTTTGATAGTTTGATGTCAGAGTTGTTAGCTAAGTCGGATGTTAAAAATATTGTTTTTTCTGTTGCAGGGCCCAAGGTAAATAATTCAATCAAGATGACCAATAGGAATTTTGAAATTGATGCTGATGAAATTAGAAAAAGATTTAATCTAGAATCCTGTTATTTACTAAATGATTGGGAGTCAATTGGATATAGTATTAGAACATTCTCTGAAAATGATTTTGATAATTTTAAAGAGGGTGAACCTTTTAATGATAACTTTCTAGTAATTGGGCCTGGAACTGGTCTGGGTGCATCAGTGATTTCTGGTAATAATGTGATCGCAACAGAGATAGGAAACACTAATTTGGGCTTATCTGCTTTGAAATCTCTTCTTGAGATAAACAGTGATGAATTTAATGTTTTAGAGGATGTTATTTCAGGTACTGGAATATCTAGAATGTTTGAAACAAAGACTGGAAATAAAGTTAAGTCAGAAGAAATCTTTTCTCTTTCTCTCAACGGCGACATTGATGCCATAAAAGTAATTGATATGTTTACCATAGCTTTTGCAAGAACTCTCTCAGATTTATCACTAGCATTCTCAAGCGGAGGGGGAATTATTCTTGCAGGCTCTCTTTCTAGGTCTTTTTTGACGATAGCAAATAAAGATTTGTTTAATAAGCATTTTATAGACGGAAAAAGCGATATTCATAAGGAAATTCTTAATAAGGTCGGTATTAAAGTAGCGAATAGGGGTTATACCTGTCTTTTTGGCAGTCTTAATTATATTAATAGCATTTAATCTGTTCAAAATCCCTAGTTCTTGTGTATAATTCAGCACGTTATGGCAGATAAAAAACAAACAAAAGTGTATTTAATTCCTGAAGGCGAGACTCGTGATTCTCACACTTACCACTACACTGTAATTAAAACTAGAAAATTTATTTTAGAAAATACTAAACTAAGACTTAAGAAGTTTAATCCCGTGAAAAGAGTTCACGAATGGTTTGTTGAAGCCAAATTGCCGCCCCACAGTTAATCCAATTCTTTTTTTCTGATTTCTGACGACGATATGTCGTCTCTGAATGTATTTTCATCAAAACCAGTAAATCTAGGTTTTAACTCTTCTGGTATATCAACATCTTCAAGGGACCTAAATTTATCAAAATCTTTTCTTCCAAAAACTAGGAAGTTTATATTGAAGTCTTCAAAGATCATTAAATTTTCTCTCATGATCTTTGAGTTTTCATAATACTTTTCATTAAATAATCTTCTTAAGGTGTCATAACCAATTACAAAAGTGGCATTTTCAAATAATTTTGCTTTATCAATAAATCTCCCAGCTTTTGTTAAAACCCATGAATCATTTTCAAACTGATTGATTGTGTTTGAGATTTCAAAGAAAGTTAATGGCGGCTTATCAACATTATCAATACAGATTTCATAATATAGATCCATTCCAGTTTTTCTTTCTGCGACCTCTTTCATTTTAAGATGCCCTTTATGAAGAGGATTGAATGATCCGGGAAATATTAATTCTGGTTTGTTAGCAGTGTTGGAAATAAATCCGACTTTGTCATCAATCAGGTCAATCCAATCTTTTTCTCCATGAACTTCAGTAATTTCAATTTCATCAGATATTTGAGGATATTCAAAATCTAAAGCACAAGACTTTGATATCAAATTTAATATAAATGTTGATAATAAGTTTTCTTCTTCTTCACGAGATCTCTTATTTTTTTCAAGAACACAGTTGATGACTATTGTATGTTTTTGGTTTTGTAAGGCAATATGGAATCTATGCTCTCCAAGCTTATTATAGTTACTCTTCAAAGAGGCTGTTACGGCGATACCAAATAGATACTTTTTATCAATATCAGATATCTTTAACGCTTTTTTATATGCCAATGATGCCATGCTAAGTGATGTTGCTTGAGAACAATAATGATCAGGTTGTTTATTTAAATGAATATCTAGTGATTCTCTAGAGTAGGGCACATAAGATTCTAAAATGGATTGGCTTGCACCTGGCACACCCATTAAAGCAGAAATAGCATTAGTTCCTCCACCACTCGAAGAAATTACAAATTTATAGGGCGATTCATGAATCGCTTTGATTGATGAAATATCAAAGGTCATTGTGTAAATAATTATTATTTGCTTTATTATGCATATATGCGCATAAAATTGTATTTTTCTATAGTTTGCTTATTTATCTCTTTTTCTTCTTTCACAGACAGCTTCAATAAGTTAACGTTCTCACTTTGGTCAAAACCAGATATAGAAATCTTTTATTCACTTCCGGAGGAGGTGAATCAAGATACTAAAGTGCTTTTTGTTATTCATGGCGCATCAAGGACAGCCGAGTCATATTTTAGAAAATGGTATAAATATACGAATAATAAAAATATTATTTTGATTGCACCAAAATTTGATAAAGCAGCTTTTCCATCCTATAACTCTCTTGTTGTCGATAAAAAACTTGCTCAAGGAAAAGGCTGTGAATATGAATATTCAGGATACTGTCTAGAACCTCAAAACAATCCCAACAACTCTCTTAGTGACTCAATAAGCCTAATATTTGATTATTTTAGATCTAAATTCGAGATTCAGGAGAACTCATATAGAATTTATGGTCACTCAGGAGGGTCACAGTTTGTTCATAGATATCTTTTATTTGGTCAGGATACTAGGGCTGAAAAAGCAGTTATGGCCAATGCTGGATGGTATACCTTTTTAAAAGATATTAATTATCCTTATGGTGTCAAAGATATGCCTATCTCTGAAGATAGACTCAAATGGTTTCTATCTCTTAAGGGAGCGATTATGCTTGGTGACGAAGACATAGACCCTAACCACGGTTCATTGAGGAGTGACAAGGGGGCGAAAGAGCAGGGTAATAATAGATTTCAAAGGGGTATTCGTTATTTTGAAAGAAATGTACTCATTGCTGATTCTTTCGATATGCCATTTAGATGGAGATTGCAAGTTGTCAAAAATGCAGCCCATGAAAACTCAAAAATGATTCAAGCTGCAGCTCCATTCTTGCTTGAAGATCTCTAAATACTTGACTTTCTTTCAAATGTGTCTATTATGTGACATTAATGTTACAAATTGACATGCAAATGTCACAATTAGGACACAATAAAATGAGTAAAATTTTTAAAAAATTAGACGAGTTGATGAAGGAAAGTTCTATAAGTAAAGTTTGTCTTAATTTTATAGATTAATAAGATAGCTTAATACTATTTATAATCTCCCCCTCTATATCTAATAATTCGACTAAAACGGAGTTGTTGTCAATCTCAATAACTCCGTAATTTTCTTTATAGTATGTTTCATCTATTAAATATTTGTCAGTTTCATCAAAAGAACTACCAGGTTTATTCATAGATGAAGAAGTTATTTCGTAAATTCCATCCATGTTATAGATTCCGCCTCTATGTCTATCTCCTGAAACAAGCAAAACATTATTTTTGTGATTATCAATTAGGCTCAACAATCTTTTTTGCTCTAGAGGGAAGTTGCTCCACTTTTCGTAAGGATGATCTTTGGCAATTATTTGGATAGAACTAAATACAATTAAGAAATCAAACTCATCTTTAAGTTCACTTTCTAACCAATTCCACTGAGTAGTTCCAAGAATTGTTGCTTCAGGATTTAGGTTCTCAACATAATTTCCTTTTGGACCCTTTAATTTAGATCTAAAAAATCTTGTATCTAAAAAAATTAGTTTAAAAACCTTACCATTTATTATTTTTTCTTCTGAAAAATAAATACCATCTCTATTATGTCTATCGTCATCTAAGGATATGTCCCAAAAATTTAGAAATATTTCCTGAGATTGTCTTTTAAGAGGATATTCAGAGCCAGCATCATTTAGCCCGTAATCATGATCATCCCAAATTGGAAATATCTCTACACTATCTAACCATTTTGGAAATAAATCTTTCTGCTTTTTATAAGCGCCAACCATTTTCCTCAAAGATCCGCTTGGAACATCGCCATATACATTATCTCCAAGGAATACAAAGTAATCCAAGTTCTCTTCACCAATAGCATCCCAGATAGGTTGAGGAAAATCTTGATCAAGGCATGATCCAAGACCAAATTTTACAGTGTCAGCATGAACAAAAGACAAACTTAAAGCAGATAAAAGATATAATTTGATAAAATTGTTCATTAATAAATTATAGATGATGATTAAGAAAAAAAATCTTTTAATTGCTTTATTTTTTTTAGCCTCCTGCAGTAATGAAAGCTCTTATGAACAACAAAATCTTTCTGAATTAATTCAACCAGATCTCAATTACTTCAGTTCCCAGTATGATTGTTCATTATTGGGCGCTAATAATTTAAACGACCTCGAACAATATATTCCAAAACTTTCAGCTTTACTCAAAAATCATAGTTTTAAATATCAATTAGAGTTTTACTTTGCTGATAATCAAAAAAATGAAATAAAGAGCTTTATTATTAATGTTAAAAATAGTGAAGTTATTGATAGAGAAAAACTGGGATTATTTATTAATTCTGAAAATGAGATATTTCAATGTCTCCAAAAAAATAACAATCTTATTGCAACAACTTTAATATCTAAGTTAGATATACAGAACAGTATTTTTTATCTAGAGATACTTGATTGTGAATTTTCTTCAGATTCAAATTTCGGAACGTTTAAGGTTGCATCAGATTATTTCTTTAATTTATTGAACGAATATAATATTGCTTATAAGGCTGATTTTCTAAACTCAGATTCAGATTCTAGAAACTTTTATTGGCATAATTTATTTAATTCTCTTGAGGATAGAGATGATTTCTTTGCTAATTGGGTTGGCAGTGATGAATCTATTGAAATCAAGGAATTATTTTCTGGACAATCTGAATGTTTTTCATCTAACTCATATATTGGTTATAAGGTTTATTAGTTTTTAGGTGTTTTTTTTAACTATATATTGATTTTTGGATGTGATACTGAAACAATCATATTGAGATTAAATCTCATTAAAAAATATAATTTACGGAGGATATAAATGAAATATTTATTACTTGTACCTTTTTTATTTTCAATTACTAGCTTTGCTCAGGACTCTGAATATAAGTATGAACCAGTTGTTAATAAAGCTGAGTACTATATAGGTACATATAACAATGGAAAAGATCTAGATGATATGGTTATGTGGTACAAAAAATTTGCTGATTGGGCTGAAGATCAGGGTGACGTTTACGACACAATGACGGTAGCTCTGCTTACGCCTTATTTTAATAGTGATTTATCAGCAGTTGATGTTGTTTGGGTAAATAATTGGCCATCATCTGTTGAACAATTTAAGGGTTTAGAAACTTGGGTCACTGGAGGAGGGGATAAGTTACTAAGAACTCTTCCTTCTACTAATTCTGAACAAGTTGATGCATGGCAATGGACTATTTCTGATCCTGCTGAATTTGGCGTTGGAGATATGATGTATGCAACCTATTCAGACTGCTCTAATGCGGAAGGTGTCAATAATAATAATGTTTATGATCTTTATATGGATTTTGCCAAGATGGTGAAGAAAGATGGAGATACAATAGGTAGAAAAATGATTGTGCCAAATGCCGGTCGAGCACTTCCTGAAGGAGTAGACTTTATTAGATTAATGTATACAGCATCAATATCTGAAACAGGTGTGAACCAAGCTCTATACAATGATAAATTTGCAGATCGTCAAGAAACTAAAGACTTACAAGCCAGTTTTACATGCACTAATGCAAGAACTTATACTGGTCTTGTAATGAGAGCTCCGGAGTAAAGATGTATAAATTACTTTTAATAACTACTTTACTGTTTAATTCTTTTTCAGCAATTGCTGAAACATCTGATCAATATATTCATAGGTCAGAGTTTTTTTTCTGTAATTTTAATGATGGAAAAGACTATAGTGATCTGCTAAAAGAACAGGCCTCTTATGAAGGATTCTTAAAGGAAAAAGGACTTCAATATAACAGAATCAATTTGTTACCTATCTGGGATAATAATGCAGAGTATGATTATGTTATGTGGGGTAATTGGCCAAGCGGTCAAGATCAATATAAAGAATGGGGCGCCTATATGAATGAGTATCCAAAATGGGCAAGAGAGAATGATGTTCCCCCTCAAAATGTCGGCGACTGTGCAAAAGGAGCTGTTTCTATGAGGTTTCATTCCGTCCTTAGACTAAGAATCCCTATGGAGGACAGAGATGAGCGTCTATTCACTGATTGGAGAAGATGTAAGTTTACCGAAGATGCAAATGTTACAAAACTTAAAGCTCTTTATGCTAAACAAGAAAAATTAGCAAAAGATTTTGGACTAGGTGGATATGGAGTAAGTCTTTTTACACCATATAGAGGTAATCAGGAAGCAACAGATCGTGACTTTATGATGATGACGCATTGGTATAACTCTGATAGTAGAGTCAATATGATTTCATCTTGGAGAGAATGGAACGATTTAATGCGGGAGAATGGTATGTGGGAAGAAAGATCTAAACATATTGAGTCATGCTCAAATGCTGATACATACCAAGCTCACATGATTTACAACACTCATGAATAGTACTTGGTAGATTTTAAAAAAAGGGGCTCATGCCCCTTTTTTATTTTATAATACTGATTCTGTGCGGGTGTGGTGTTAACGGCTAGCACAATAGCCTTCCAAGCTATTGGTACGGGTTCGAATCCCGTCACCCGCTCCATTAAAACAAAAGCGGACCAAGGCCCGCTTTTAGTTGACCCCTGGGGAAAAAAATTAAGAGGAATTGGTCAACACTTATATGGACAAACCTTATTAAGATAAGTTCAGTTTTTTATAGAAATAAAATTAGGAATAATGTTGCAAGGCCCATACCAGTTCCAAATGGTAGGAGTGTTCCTTCTTTAAAGCCTGTAATATAGATCAATAAAGAAATAATTGATCCTCCAAGAACAATCGGCCCAATTAACTTATATCCTAGAACTGAACAAAGTGATGCTAAAAAAATAAAATCGCCATCACCAATACCATCTTTTGATTTGATTGATTTAAAAATGAAATTCAATAACCACAATGAAGAATATCCTAAACATATACCTAAAAAAGAATCAGTGATAGTGATTTCATTACCTATTAATGCTAGTGCCAATCCTAAAATTATTATTAGAGTGCTTATATTTGTAGAAAGTAAAAGAAATTTATAATCTAAAAGTATTTGGATAATTATTAATATACAAATTAGATAAAGCAAAATATTGATCCAAGAAATATCGAGATTAATAAAGAAAAAGATTGTAAACAGACCAATCAAAAGCTCATAAATTAGATAAGAAACTTTAATTCTTGATTTGCAGTACCAACATTTTCCCATCAAAAACAAATAACTGATGATAGGTATAAGCATTAGGGGCTTTAAAGTTCTTTTACAACTTGGACAGAAAGATGGAGGACTAGTTATGGAAATTGCTTTAGCTTCTAACGTTAGTGTTTGACGATTTATAAAGCTGAATATAAAGCTTCCAAAAATAGCTCCAACAAATAAAAAAACAAAAAAATCTATTAAGAACAATTTACTTTCTTTTTGTAAAGAAATAACAAAATATTAAAAAAAGAATTGTGGGGACTGCATAAATAGAAATTACTATAAGTTTATCAACCATTATTTACTCCTAAAGCGAGAGAATCCGGTCTTCTTAAATCGGAAACTCCAAGGAATTCTCCATTACTAATCATTATTGATTGTGTGCATGTTGCTGTATCAATAATATCGACATCATAACCTAGATCTAATAATTCATTTAACTGTTTATAGTTTTCTTCAATATCAATGTCATCAGGATACCATTGATGATGAATCCTTTTAGAAGCTGTTGCTTCTTCGAGCGAATGCTTAAAATCAACTACATTCAGGATAATTTGCAGTACTGCAGTTATAATTCTGGAACCACCTGGAGAGCCAATAGCAAGAAATGGTTTATCATTTTCAAATACAAGTGTTGGAGTCATTGAGCTTAAAGGTCTTTTAGCTGGCTCTATCTCATTAGCCTTGCCGCCCAATAATCCAAATTGATTAGGAACACCAGGTTGTCCAGAAAAATCATCCATCTCATTATTCATCAAGACCCCAGTACCTTTTATAGTTACTCCTGATCCAAAAGCTGAATTTATGGTGTAGGTATTAGATATAACATTTCCAAACTTGTCAGCAATTGAGAAATGAGTCGTTTCATTAGATTCAGGATTTATATACATTCCTGGGTTAATTTTTGATGAGGGCAAGACGCCTAAATCTTTAATTGATGCAGAAATCTTTTTTGCATACTCCTTTGATGTTATTTTAGAGATAGGTACTTCAAAAAAATCAGGATCTCCAAGATACTCAGACCTATCTGCATATGCATATTTCATTGTTTCTGAAAGTAAAGAAACATATTCATAACTATTATGTTCATAAGAACTTAATTCAAAATTTTCTAAAATATTGAGCATTTGAATAAGATGAATACCCCCGGATGAGGGAGGAGGCATGGTAACTATTGTTTTTCCTCTGTAAGTCCCTTTAATGGGATCCCTCCAAACGGATCTATAATCTAAGAGATCCTGCTCTGTGATTAATCCGCCATTTTCTCTCATATCAGCAGCTATTAAAGAAGCTGTTTCTCCTGAATAGAATCCATTTAGGCCATCCTTTTGTATTCTTTTTAATGTTTTAGCAAGATCATTTTGTATTAACCTAGAATCTTTTAGGTTAGGGTAGTTTCTTAAAAAGATATTCCGAGTTTCGTCATAATATGACATTTTTTCAGAATAATTATTAAGGGTTTGAGCCATATAATCAGACATGACAAAACCTCTTTCAGCTAAAATTATTGCTGGTTGAATTAGATCTGCCCATGGCAGAGAACCAAATCTTTGATGAACACTCCAAAAACCATGAACTGTTCCTGGAACACCAATTGCGTTATATCCAAATGTTGACTTGAGAATATCAAATTCTCCATTCTCATCTAGATACATGTCTCTAAAAGATGCAGCAGGAGCCTTTTCACGATAATCAATGGCATAGGTGTCGTTTGAATCTTCATCATAAATGACCATAAATCCGCCACCACCTATATTTCCGGCTCGTGGAAGAACAACTGCTAATGCGAAGCCAACTGCTATAGCTGCATCAAAGGCATTACCGCCTTGAGTTAATATATTTTCACCTATTTCAGTTGCTAGATAGTGCTGAGTTACAACCACACCATCTGAAGAAATATCTGATTGAGCATAAGAAGCAATCGATTGCGAAGGGACGGATATTAAAACAAGCGCAAGAAAAAAATTATTAATAATTTTCATCAATGAACCTTTTTACTTTCACCAGAGATATTCGATAAGTCATATCCTAAATCTTCAGAAACTGCTGAAATAAGATTGTGGGGAGGCTCATCAAATATTAAATCAGTATTTGCATCTATGACATGCCAAGAATTATTCTTAATTTCAGACTCAAGTTGATTTGCAGACCAGCCACAATATCCAAGAAATAATTTAAATTTATTTGGCCCAGCATTAGTGTTTACACTATTAATTACCTCTGGAGCACTTGTAAGAAAAAGCCTATCAGTTAAAGGACTAGTATTCGCATTTGAGATTGATCTATCGTTATGCAGCATGAAAACCTTATCTAGATCTACTGGGCCTCCTCGCATAAGCCTTTCAAAGCTAGTTATATGATTATTAGTTTTATTACCTATTGATGATAAAAATTTTGATACAGTAAAATCGGTAGGCTGATTTACTATAAAGCCAAAAGCACCATTGCCATCATGTTCGCATAAATATATCAATGTATTAGAAAAAAAGTCACCAGGCACCTTTTCTATAAAATATAGAAATTTATTTTTAAAGGATTTCATTAAGATAGCTTATCTATAGCTTCAGCTTTTGCCCATTTATAGTTTGCTTTTCCATTTGGTGCTCTTTTTACTTCATCAACGAAAAGGATATTTTTAGGAGCTTTATAACCAGAAATCTTAGTTTTTGTGAAATCAGTAAGATCCTGCTCCGAAATATCAGAATTTTTATTCAGTGAAACAACTGCAACTACTCTCTGCCCAAATTTTTCATCATCTAATCCAACAACTAGACAGTCATATACACTCTCGCTTAATTTGATAGCTTCCTCGACTTCTTCTGGATAGACTTTTTCACCGGCAGTGTTAATACAATTACTTCCTCTGCCTAAAAGATTAATAGTCCCATCTTCATTGATTGTTGCATAATCGCCAGGGAAGCTATATCGAACGCCATTGAATTCCTTAAAAGTCTCAGCTGACTTAACAGGATCTTTATAATATCCCTCAGGAACTAATCCACTTGTTCCAATTTTACCCATTACTCCAGAACCAGGTTCAACTTCCTCGCCATCATCAGAAACTATAACTGTCCCTGGATTTAATCTAAATTTAGCTGTTTCAGTTGGCATTGCTCTTGAAGTTATTGATGCACCCATGCCACCCTCTGTAGAGCCCATGGTATCCATTAACATCATGTCGTGATGTTCAAGAAGTGCCTTCTTAACCTCACTGCTCCACATAACGCCCGATGAAATTATTAACATAACAGAAGAAATATCATAAGGTTTTCCAGCCTCTTTAGCTTTATTGAGAGACTCTAACATTGGCTTAGCAAAAGCATCACCAACAATTACAATACTAGAAATCTTGGATCTTTCGACTTCTTCCCACAACTTATCAGCATCAAAACTTAGATTAGGAACAGATACCACACACCCACCAGTCAACATCGGCAGGAAAGCTCCTAACCACATACCGGTTCCATGCATCAACGGACAAGCGACTAGAGACTTTGGAAGCATGTTTGCTTCTTTAATTTTTGCAACATATTCAGGCAGTTGATCTATATCATCAGGCATCTCAAAACCCATCGCTTTGAGAGTCTTTAACATACTTGTTACAAAACCACCTTGTTTATACATTACACCTTTAGGCATTCCGGTTGTGCCACCTGTATACAACATATAAATTTCTTCTTCCGATCTATCTTGAGGTGGGAGCGGATCAAAATCTTTAATTATTTCATTAAAGAAGACAGCATTATCATTTAAGGGCTCCGTTCCATCATCAATTTGAATGTAAGCTTTAACTTGAGGAAGCTTATCTTTAATTAAATCAATTTGAGATGAGTAACAACCATGAAAAAAAACTGCTTCAGTATCTGAGTTATCTAAAAGATAAACAAGTTCATCTTCTTTATATCTATAGTTAACATTTATGGGGCAACCCCCCATTTTAAAAACACCAAACTGAGCAATAAGAAACTCATTACAGTTATGTAAATATATCCCAACTTTCGAATCCTGTTTAAGTCCTTTTTCTTGAAGGAAATTAGCAATCTTTGAAGCCTGTGACTCATACTCTGACCAAGAGACAACTTGTGAATCATTAATTAGTGCTGGAGAGTCACCAACAAGCTTTGCATTTGACTCCCAAATTTTTGCAAAATGTAATTTACCAGAACTCATATCTTTTACTATTAAAACATAATATTATTTTCCACAAAAGCATAGTAGAATTTAGAATCATCTTTAGAGGATATTTTATGACAGATGCATACTCAGAAGCAGTAAAAAAATATACAGAGCCTGGTCAAATTTTTGAATTCAAAGAAGTAACTAATGATAAGGGCGTTACTTACCGCGAATTTTGTAACCCAGCAATACCAGAAAATTTAAGAAAGTTTTTTGATTTTGGTTTACTTCATCCTGACAAAGATTGGCTTGTCTATGACGATGAGCGATATGAATACAAAGAAATATTCGATAAATCTGCAAAACTCGCTAACGCATTAATTGCTGCTGGTATACAAAAAGGAGACAGAGTTGCAATTTGCATGGTCAATTCCCCTGAATACATCATTGCTATGATGGGAATTATTGGGATAGGAGCTGTAGCAGTGCCTCTAAACTCTTGGTGGGTTCCCAAAGAGGTAACATACGGCCTACAAAATAGTGAAGCAAAGCTCTTAATTGCTGATGATAAAAGATTGGTGGGTCTGGATGATCTTGATTTAATAAAAGTTTCAGTAAGATCAGAAACCAGTGATCATCAAGACTTCTATGATTTTATTAAGGATCAAAGTGATTCATGGCCAGAAGTAGATATTTCTGGTGAAGACAATGCAACTATATTTTATACATCAGGCTCTACTGGCAACCCTAAAGGCGTTTTATTGACTCATAAAAGTATGATTTCAGGCTTCTTTTCATGGTTATGTATTTCTCAGATAAGGGTTGAGTTATATGGTGATGGATTGGATGTTAATAGTGGTAAGCAACTATCAATTCTTCATTGTGTTCCTTTATTTCATGTAACCGGTAGTCATGTAGGTTTCTTTATGTCAATTCCTGTTGGCAGAAAGATTGTTATGATGAAAAAATGGGATGCAAAAGAAGCACTTGAACTTCTTGAAAAAGAAAAAATAACAAATATAACAGGTGTTCCAACGCAAACCTGGGAGCTTCTAAATCATCCTGATAGAGATAAATATGATCTCAGTAACCTTGAAGATTTATCAGGAGGAGGCGCAGCAAGACCTCCAGAGCATGTGAAACAGCTTGATGAAGCTTTTAAGGCCAGACCCTCTATAGGATATGGATTAACTGAAACTAATGCAATCGGAACAATCGGTGGCGGTGATGAATATCTTCAAAACCCCTCTAGCTGTGGCAGAGTTGTGCCACCATTAACTGATGTTGATATCATCGATCCAAATTGGAATTCATTGCCTGAAGGCGAGGTTGGAGAGATTGTTATCAAAAGTCCAGCAAATATGGCTGGCTATTGGAAAAATGAGGAAGCAACCAATGAGGTGATCAATGAAGAGGGATGGTTTAAGTCTGGTGATTTAGGATATTTTAATGGTCCATTTCTGCACATTGTTGATAGAGTCAAGGATCTAGTTATTAGAGGTGGAGAAAATATTTCATGTATAGAGGTAGAGGCAGCAATATATGAGCATGATTCTGTTTCCGAGGTTTGTGTCTTTGGGATACCTGAGGAGAGGCTTGGTGAAAAACTCTGTGCTGCGATCCACCTAAAAGACTCTAAAAATTTGGATGAAGATACGTTAAATTCTTTCTTAGCTGAGAGATTGGCAAAGTTTAAGATCCCTGCATTTGTAGTTTTTGAAGACAATCCATTGCCGCGAGTTGGTTCAGGGAAATTTTCAAAAACGCAATTGCGTGAAATGTTTGTGAATTATGAAAAAGAGCTTTAATTTTTTTTATGATGATGTATAAATATTAATTAGTAGTTATGTCGCATCATATTTTAGTAGTAGAAGACGAACCAGATATAAACAAAACCGTTTCTTATAATTTAGCCAATGAGGGTTTTCACCCCGTAAGTGCGCTCAACCTTAAAGAAGCTGATGATCAACTTTCATCAAATAATATATCTTTAATAATTCTAGATTTAATGCTTCCAGATGGCTCGGGATTAGATTTTTGTAAAACTCTTAAGTCATCAAATATTTATAAAAATATTCCTATAATTATTGTTACAGCAAAAGGTGATGAAGTTGATAAAGTAGTTGGTTTTGAGCTTGGCGCAGATGATTATGTAACGAAACCTTTCAGCGTAAGAGAGCTTATGTTGAGAATAAAGGCCATATTAAAAAGAAATACACAGGAAAGAAACTCAAACTCTAGCACAGTCTTTACTTTTGAGGGCTTGACTATTAGTGATGACTCTCATGAGGTTTTTGTTAACAATGTTGAGATAAATTTAACTGCTTTGGAATTTAAACTTTTGAAGCATTTAGTTGACAGAAGAGGCAGGGTTCAAACTCGTGACCAGCTTTTAGAAGAAGTTTGGGGATATTCTTCTCATGTTACTACCAGAACCGTCGATACTCATGTCAAAAGATTAAGAGAAAAGCTTAAAGAAATGGGTAAACATATCCAAACAATCAGAGGTGTTGGATATAGGTTCTCTAGGTCATCTGAATAGAGTCTAATGTTTTCTTTTCTTAGAATCTTCACTGTTTTCTTAATTTCATTTATCTCGTTCTTTTTAATTCAGAGCTACTTTGATGGAGCTTACAGCTCCAATCTTGAAATAAGCATCACAATTTTTTTATTTTCATTATTTTCATCATTGCTTGTTTGGAGGATTAACCGAACTAGAATTAAATTGATTGCAAAACAAACAGATTCTTTTGGAAGTGTTTTAGATAACTTAGGAGAGGGTGTTCTGCTGGCTTCTACATATGGTGATATTACATATGCAAATGAAAGCATGCTAAAGATATTTGAGTTCAAATCTCTTAAAAATAAAAATATTAATGATTTAAAAATTAATGCATTAAAGAATATGTTTAAAAATGCTTTAAAAGATGGCTTATTCCAATATGAATTTCAAATCCAAGGCAAAAGTTCAAATCCTAAATGGTTACTTGGATCCATAAATAGATCAAAAACAACAAATGAAATCATTCTTGTGATTAATGATGTTACTGAATTAAGGGCAAATGCTTCTATGAGAAGAGATTTTATTTCCAATTTATCGCATGAATTAAGAACTCCCGTTAGTGTTATTTCTGCAAATGCTGAAACTTTGGTGGATGGTGCTATTGATAACAAGAAGGATGCAAAAATTTTTTCAAAAGCCATCCTTCATAATGCTGAAAGGATTTCAGGTTTGGTTAGTGACTTAATAGACTTATCAAGGATTGATTATGGCGAGATTCACTTAGATCTTAGTGAATTAAATGTTTGTGATGTTGTAAATGTTGTTAAAAATTCACATTACAGTTCTGCTAAAAGAAAAGGAATAAATATCAATTTTATAGAGAAAAAACTACCCAATGTTCTAGCGGACGAGGCTGCTGTTGAGAGAATCATGACGAATCTTCTAGATAATGCTATTAAATACACTAAAGCTAATGACGAAGGTGAGGTTGAGATTGAAGTAAAGAAAGAGAAAAATTTCATTAAAGTTTTAGTTAAAGATCTTGGAATAGGGATACAAAGCTCTGATCAAGAGCTTGTTTTTAAGCGATTCTATAGAACGCCAGATGCAAGGGCAAGCCAAAAAACTGGAAGCGGTCTTGGGCTTGCAATTGTAAAAAACCTCACTATAAGTCTTGGTGGTCAAGTTGGTGTAATGAAAAGAAGTTATAAAGGCAGCACTTTTTGGTTTACACTCCCAATTTACAATTCCTAACTTAAGCTAGCTGTTTAAAGTATATTCCTTTTAAATAAGCTAAAATACTCAGTTCGTTTTTTAATATGAATAAAATAAATCTAAAATATGTGTTCTACTTTTTAGTGATATCACTATCAGCATATCTACTTGTAAGCACTTTGATCTTGAACAGCTCCAATAAAATAGAGGATTTTTCTGTAATTAGGCCAATTAATGTCCAAAACACAACAATACGAAACGATATCTCTAGTACACCTCCTGCAAGCTTTAATTATGAATTATCCGCTGTGAGATTGGGTGATGAGAATACATCAGTGATTGTAAAAAAGGGAGGTACGGAATACGTAGTTCAGATTAATGAGTTGTTAGAAAATAAATATAAACTAATACAAGTAGATAAAAGTGTAATAATTTTTGAATTTCAAGGTAAAAAATTTACAATAAATAATAGGTTTAGTAATGAATAACTTTTTTAAAAAATCTTTATTAGCGACGACATTATGCGCATTTTTTATTGTGCAAGCTCAGGAAACTTTTATTCTTAATTATGAAGATGTCGATATTAAAAAAGTAACTCAAGATATAGCTAATTTTTCAAAGAAAACTATTATTCTCGATCCAAGAGTAAAAGGGAAGGTTACAATCTTTTCTAACTCATCACTATCTTCTGATGAAGTTTGGGATGTTTATTTACGCACAATACAGGTTAATGGTTTTAGCGCCCTTAATGATGAGAATTTTGTAAGGATTGTCCCTGAAAACGAAGCAACTAGAGATCAAAACTCTGGAGAATCAGGCGGCGAATTTATTACAAGAGTTATTGAGCTTAAAAATAGGTCCTCAGTTGAACTTTTACCACTCATTAAGCCAATCGCCGGAAGGCAAGCGAATGTTTCAAGTATTGCATCAATTAACTCTTTACTTATCGTTGATAGAAAAAGCAATGTTGAAAGAATAACGGAGGTAGTTCAGTCATTAGATGAAGACAACACTGCAAGTGTGACTATTGTTGATTTAAAAAATCTGTCATCAGTTGAAGCAGTTAGAATTCTTGAGAAGTTAAAATCCCAAAACAATCCTACAATCAATAATTTTGTTGCCATTTCTTTCAGTGCATCAAATTCTGTAATAGTTTCTGCCAACTCAATTACAACAAATATAATCAAAGAAACACTTCAGCAATTAGATGCTGATGCAATTAGTGAAGGTTCAGTCGCTGTCATATATCTTAAATATGCTAATGCTGAGGAGGTTGCTGGAATAGTTAGTTCTATAGCTTCAAGATTTATTTCTTCAGAATCAGAAAAACCAATAGTCACCTACCATGCTCCAACAAATTCGGTTGTTGTATCAAGTGATGAATCAAATATAGCAACTATAAAAAATCTTATATCTAAACTTGATATAAGAAGGGCTCAAGTATTAGTAGAAGCTATAGTAGTAGAGCTTTCAGAAACAGCTGCAAGAAGCTTGGGTGTAGAAACTATTTTTGCTGGTGCAGAGGATGGAGAAATACCCATTGGAATTACTAGATTTCAGAATGGAACAGGACCTGACCTTCTAGGCTTAACAGGATCTGCGATTGAGTCTGGTGATAATGCTAATTTTTCAAATATTGCAGCTAATTCGCTTTTAAACTCTCAGGGCATCATTGCAGGTATTGGAAAAATATCAGAGGATGATGACAGCATGATAGCGATTATCAATGCTATAGATGCAGATAAGAATTCTAATATCTTAACTACTACATCATTATTGGCAATGGACAATGAGGAAGCTTCTACTGTTATTGGTCAGGAAATTCCTATTACAACAGGTGAAAGTTTAGGTTCAAATAATACAAACCCCTTCAGGACAACCTCAAGAGAAGAGGTTGGTATCAAGCTTTCAGTAAAGCCTCAAATTAATGAGGGCAATTCAGTTATCTTAGAGATAAAACAGGAAGTATCAGGTGTTGCTGGCCCATTAACTGGGACTACTGATTTAATTACAAATAAAAGAACAATAGAAACAACTGTATTGGTAGATAATAATCAAATTATTGTTTTGGGCGGTTTGGTTGATGAAGACATACAGGAAGATATTCAGAGAGTCCCTGTCCTAGGTTCAATTCCAGTTCTGGGTAAATTGTTCCAATCATCCAGTGAGTCAAAAGTGAAAAAGAATTTAATGGTCTTTTTAAGACCTAAGATTTTAGTTGACTCGGAATCGGTTTCTCAGATTTCGACTGAAAAGTATAATTTTATCAAAGCAGAACAGTTACTTAAGCAGCAATCTAAGCTAATCGACCTCACAAAAGATAAATAGATGTCTGATATACCTAATGATGTCATGGCTGAAACATCAAGCATTCTTCCTTACGACTTCGTAAAACAGAATAATATCTTTGGAATAGATAAAAATGGCGAGATTAAAATTTATTCAACTTCAGAGCTAAGCTTTGATATACATCAGGAGCTATTTAGGTATATAGGGAAATCATTTAAAGTAGAAATTTGTGATGCTGAGGAATTAAATAACCTCATAACATCAAATTTTTCTGTGATTTCACAAAACTCTGAACTTTCAGAAGAACTTAAAGATAATTTTGATCTCAAAACTTTTGCAGGAACAATTACAGCTACAGAAGATCTATTAAGTGGGAGCAATGATGCCCCAATCATAAAACTTATAAATGGTATTTTAAGTCAGGCAATTAAGTTAAGAGCATCTGATATTCACTTTGAGCCATATGAAGATTCTTTATCGGTTAGATATAGGATAGATGGAATATTGCAGGAAGTTTTATCTCAAGATCCTCGACTCACACCATTAATTATTGCCAGACTAAAGGTAATTTCAAAACTTGATATTTCTGAAAGGAGGTTGCCACAGGATGGAAGAGTTTCGTTATCACTAGGAGATAAAAATGTTGATGTTCGTGTTTCAACTTTACCATCTACATATGGAGAAAGAATTGTATTAAGACTCTTAGATAAACAATCAGCACAAATCAATATTAATGATCTTGGTTTACCGCAAACAATACTTTCAACCTATAAGAAGTCTTTAAGTGAATCAGAAGGTATTATTCTAGTTACTGGACCAACAGGCTCAGGAAAAACTACAACACTTTATGCTGGTCTTAGAGATCTTAGTGACTCGTCTCAAAATATTCTTACTGTTGAGGATCCAATTGAATATACCCTGAAAGGCATTGGACAAACACAGGTTAATCAAAAGACAGGGTACTCTTTTGCTACAGGATTACGCGCAATGCTCAGGCAAGATCCAGATGTTGTGATGGTGGGAGAAATAAGAGATACAGAAACTGCCCAAATTGCTATTCAGGCTAGCTTAACGGGCCATCTAGTTTTATCAACAGTACATACAAATAGCGCTGTCGGAGCTATCACTAGGCTGAGAGATATGGGAATAGAATCATTTTTAATATCTTCAAGTTTGAAAACAGTAATTTCTCAAAGACTTGTAAGAAGGTTATGTGATAGATGCAAAGTTAAAACCACTATTAACAAAGACATTGCTGATTTGTTTGGTCTTAAGCAGAATCTTGAAGTTTATGATCACAAGGGCTGTGATAAATGTAATGGTACTGGATACAAAGGAAGAATTGCTGTTGCAGAGTGTGTAAATGTTGATAAAACCATTAAAGACATGATTCACAACGAAAAGTCAGAGAATGAGATTAATGAGTATGTATTTAAAAATGCTCCATCTATAAATTCTTCATGCTCAGATCTTCTTATAAAAGGTATAACGTCTTGTGATGAGCTCATCAGATCTAACAATATAAAAGAAGATGCCTTCGTATAGCTATAAAGCTTTTGATTCAGAAGGCGGAATTCAATCAGGATTTATAAATGCCGAAAGTGAAAGATTGGCAAGAAAGGAAATAAAAAGTCTTAATTTAATACCACACAAACTTAAAGAAATAAAATCTCAAACTACCAAAAGATATAAAATCAAGAATAAGGATTTGGTTCTTGCTACCAGGCAAATTGGCACGCTTCTTGAGGCAGCTGCTCAAATTGATGAGGCTTTAAAAATGACTGCTGAGCAAGTTAAAAATAAAGATTTAAAAAATATATTATTTAATTTAAGAGATGAAATTATTCAGGGCAAAAGACTAGGTAATGCTATGGAGGCTTACCCTCAAGTTTTTGATAATACATACATATCTTTAATTAAAGCTGGTGATACTTCAGGAAGGCTTGTTGAGATGTTTAAATCATTATCAGATTATCTCGAAGAAAGTTTATCTATTAATCAGAAAGTTCGGACTGCTTTAACATATCCGTTTATCCTTTTTTCTTTTTCAATAGTAGTAGTAATTTCACTACTTACTTTTGTAATGCCTCAGGTTGTAAACCAATTCGTCAAATCAGGCGTTGATCTTCCCTTACTTACATCAATATTAATGAATATATCTTCAAATATGATTTATATAATTCCCTCTATCCTACTGATACTAGGTGTTTCTTTTTTCTATTATAAGAGGTTGCTAAGGACTGATAAGGCGGTAAATATTCATAGAATATTTCTTAAAATTCCAATATTTGGAGGATTTTTATTAAAATCTGAGACTGAAAGATTCAGTAGTACAATGTACTTATTAATGTCATCAGGGATAGTTCTAGACGATGCACTAAAAGAAACATCTGATGTTTTAAACAATGCTTATCTTAAAGATCGCCTTAATAAAATAATAAAGTCAGTAAAAGAGGGTTCTGATTTTTCACGTGCTTTAACCCGCGAACAAATATTTCCAGATATCTTTAACCAACTCATTTCCAGCGGTTATAGGTCTGGCAACCTGACTCCGATGTTCAAAAAAGCTTCTAACTTTATGAAATCTGAGATTGAAACAACTCGCTCAACTGTCTTATCTCTCATAGAGCCATTAATCATTATTGTGATGGGTGGATTTATTCTTTTAATCGTTATGGCTATACTTATTCCTATAATGCAAATGAACACACTAATATTAAATTAATTATGAAAAAAGGATTTACTTTAATTGAGCTTATGGCAGTAATTGTGATACTCGGCATACTAGCTACAGTAGTTGCAGTTAATGTGTCTCCTTTTCTCCAAAGAGCAAATTTAGAAAAAGTGAGAGCAGATATTTCACAAATTGAGAAAGCGCTAGAACTTTATAAATTTAATGAGCTAACTTACCCAACTACTGATCAAGGAATACAGTCATTAGTTGTTCCTCCGTCAGATCTTAAACGACCGTCACTCTATCCTGAAGGAGGATATATAAAGTCTTTTCCTCAAGATCCATGGGGCAGAGAATACCTTTATCTATATCCTGGATTAAAAAACTCATCCTATGATGTCTACACTTTAGGTGCCGATGGAGTAGAGGGAGGTACAGGTGAAAATGCAGACCTTGGTAATTGGCTTAAATAAAAAACCAGGATTTACATTAATAGAGTTACTTATTGTAATTGCTATTATTGGCTTAATGTCATCAATACTTCTTCTAAATACCAATATTATTAATATTAGTAACTCACCTGAGACTTTGGAAGAAAAATTTTCTGAAATTTCTCAAGAAAGCATAATTCGTGGAAAAGTATTAGGATGGTATGCAAATACAAATGAACAAGCTGTTTATGAAATAGCTAATGATGAAGCTGGGATAATCTCGAAACCTATATATAGCTACACTTGGAATGAATTTATTGATTTTGAAAAAGAAATAGAAACAAGCGATGGCCTTAAATTTAAGTTATCTAATGATGATTTAGATTTGCCTTATATCTTATTTTATCCATCTGGCGAAACAACAGGAGCAAAATTCACTTTTTACAACAATAATCAGAAATATAATTTTGTTCTTACTCACGGGGGAGAATTTTTAAGAACTGATGAATTTTAAGAGAGGTTTTAGCTTAATAGAGGTATCGGTATCACTTTTAATACTGAGCGTCGCTGTAATGTCGGTTTATCAAACATTAAGTTCAACAACCTTATCAATCTTCTCTTTAGAAAATAGAGTAATTGCTAGAGAGATAGCAAATAATAGGATTTCTCTAATTAATACTTTAGAAAAACCATTTAATCAAAAAAACAGAAGTGGTTCTCTGGTGTTTTATGGAGATGAGTGGGAGTGGAAAGAAACATTTAACGAAGCTCCAATGAAAACTTACATTGAATATCAAATAGAAATAACCAAAAAAGATAATTCCCAAGTTATATATGAAACTAAGGGTTTTTTAAAAAAGAATTAAATGAAAAAAGGTTTTACACTTATAGAAGTATTAATTTCTTTAGTTATTCTTTCCATAATTGCAATTGTTTCTACAAACTTTCTTCAATCATCCATTGATTTAAGAAATCAAAGCAAATCAAAAGTGGATGATATAAAAGTATTTAATTTAGGAGTGAGCACCATAAGAAGAGATCTTATGTCAGCAGTAAATTTACCCATGCGAGATAACTTTGGGAATCAGCTACCTAATTTTATAGGTAGCAATACAGACAAGAAAATTACTTTCCTTGGCTTTATAAATCGAATTGATACTTCAAGATCCTCAATCTCAAGAATTGAATATTTATTCGATGATACAAAATTTATAAGAAGAGTTTACTTTACAGCAGATCCTTATAATTATGATGATCATATAGATTCAGTTATTTTCAATAATATTGATGATGTCGAAATATCTTTTTTATCTGATAACAGATGGTTTACAGAGTGGCCAGCTGGGCAAGCTGCAGCATATAAAATTCCAAAACTTGTGAAAATTGAGATAAATGATAATGACAGAGATTTTGAAATCATTATTAATCCAAATATAGATTATGTATACAGATAATAAAAAAGGAGTAGTGCTAATCTCAGTGCTATTGATTGTTCTTATTCTTTCTGGAATAAGCGTATCCCTTGGTGAGATTTTTTTTAAATCTATCAAAAGATCAACATATATTGAATTTCAATCAACATCGATCCAACTTCAAAGAAACATGGAAAGTCTTGGCATAGATCTAATCGATCAAAATTTAAGATATAACAAAGGATACCTTACAAAAAATGATCAATTATTAAAGGATGAAATATTTTTTGAAAGTAATGGGTTCCTCATTCGCTCTAGATTAGTAGATACATCAAATTGCTTTAACTTAAATTCATTACTAATTTCTGTTGAAAATAATAAGCTTCCCAATGATAGATCTATCTCTGTCTTGAGTAACATGTTGATATTTCTTAATTATGATGAAAGACAAATTGATTCATTTATTGACCAGATAATTGATTGGGTTGATTATGATGATCAGCCAAGATCAAACGGATATGAAG
>Ga0209433_10000086_pt1 | contig 27992 bp, 26 predicted proteins | sample METZYME_5_50m_FD_187552 | JGI IMG/M metagenome (GOLD analysis project Ga0209433, IMG submission 187552) | Marine microbial communities from oxygen minimum zone in mesopelagic equatorial Pacific - METZYME_5_50m (SPAdes) (version 2) | ecosystem: Environmental > Aquatic > Marine > Oceanic | place...
ATAAATCACAACAAAGTTTAAAAATGATAGGTGCATCTGCTTTAATTGGCGGAATTGTCAAATTAGGTGAGCTCGCTTTTGGGATATGGTCTAGTGCTATTAGTGGGGCTTTTGCTTTCAAAGGTGCAATTTTTGGTATGGGCGCAAGCTTATCTCCATCACTTTTTAGTGTTGGATATATTGTTGGACGAAATATCGGAATATTAGCTTTTACAGGAGGATTAATTTCATGGGCAATTGCAATTCCAATATATACTTATCTCTACGGATATGAAGGTGATGATTATTTTCAAGCCGCTAATATTATATGGAATGCCAAAATAAGATATCTTGGAGTTGGGGCTATGGTAGTTGGAGGTATTTGGTCTGTGATACAACTTGCAAAACCTCTTATTGAGAGCATACAATTAAGTTTGAAAACTTTACGTGAAAATTCAAATAATATATCTTTGGAAGAAAGAGATCTCCCAATTAATTATGTATTTTTTGCCATTTTATTAATGCTTATTCCAATCTCTCTTACTTACTTTGGAATTATTGGTTCTTGGTCATCAGCTATAATTTTATCTTTTATAATGGCAATTTTTGGCTTTTTATTTTCTGCGGTAGCTGCTTATATGGCAGGAGTAGTTGGTTCGTCAAATAATCCTATCTCCGGAGTAACCATTGCTACTATACTATTTAGCTCATTATTAATTATTACTTTTTTTGATGTTGACTCTTCAAAAGGTGCTGCTGCTGCAATTTTAATTGGAGCTGTTGTATGCTGTGCAGCAGCTATTGGTGGAGATAATTTACAAGATTTAAAAACAGGAAATATTGTTGGTGCAACTCCATGGAAACAACAACTTATGCAACTTGTTGGTGTATCAAGTGCAGCTATGACACTCGGAATTGTTTTAACCCTTCTTCATGAGGCCTACGGTATAGGAAGTTCGGACCTTCCAGCTCCTCAAGCGGTATTAATGACAAATGTTGCAAATGGTGTCTTTTCTGGCAATCTGGAGTGGGGCATGATTTATGCTGGTGCCTTTCTTGGAGTATTAATCATTTTAATTGATCAATATCAAGCATATCGTAAGTCAGACTTTAGGGTACCAATTTTAGCTGTAGCAATAGGTATTTATTTACCTATTGAATTAACGCTTCCAATCTTTATTGGTGGAATGATAAATCATTTTGCAGGTAAAACGGCATCAGAATCAGGAAAAAATAATGGACTTTTGATAGCATCAGGACTAATAACTGGAGAAGCACTTATGGCAATATTTATTGCTGTTCCATTATTTTTTGATAAAAATTATTGGCCTCAACTAACCTTGAATAGCCCTCTTGATGATATTGTTGCTGTTTTAATTATTAGTTCGATTGTCTATAATTTATTCGTAATTGCTAAAAAATAGCTAAAAACCAGATATTGTAAATCTATATTCATTATATAGTTTCATGCTCTCTTCTTTAGCCTTTTTATATGAGTTAAAGTGTTTACTTCGAACATAGAAAATCATTTGTCCATTTTTAAAAACTTGATCTATGCGAATATTTTTTAATCCATCATCTAGCATAGAATCTCTCAAAAGTATTGCATTTTCTTTTGTTGAAAAAGCACCAAATTGAATAAACCATATTTTATTAACCTTTTTGGTCTTTTTGTTATTAAAAACCGTACTTTTTTTTAATGATTTCTCATAATATTTTAAAGAGTCTAATTGACCACTTGCCGAAAGTGATTTTAAAAATAAACTTATTGATTCTTCAGTTCTAAGATTGTTTGGTGAATTAAAATTAAAATCTTTTAAAAGTTTTGATGCAGTAATGTAAGATCCTTTTGCATAAAGAATTTCACCTTTTTTTAGAATAGAAAGCCAAAAATAATCTGATTTGTCATTTGATTTTATTATTGTTTCATAAATTTCTAAAGCCTCATTAGCATCAAATGTATCTAGTGCTCTTTGATAATCTAAATCAAAGCTTTTTGATTGTCCAAAAATTGAAGTAATCATTAAAAAAAATATTAAACTATTGAATAATTTCATCTTTAATCATTTCATTACAAAGCGTGGAAATTGATTTTCTCAATTCAAAATCTGAGGTTTCAATTTTTAATTTATTTAACCTAATTGAGTGACAGTTATGTTGACTTTTCATGAATTTATCAACTAAATCTTTTGATTCTTCTATTTCACCTTTTTCAAGTAGGATGTCAACTAATCTGTTTAAAGCATAACCGTCAAATCCATCATTTAGGCTGTCCTGATACAAAAATTCAACATCATTAAACCTTTTATTATCAAAGAGTAAATTTTCAATTTTATTGTAGGCATAAATACGATCTATAGGTTTATTTTTGGCATACATTTTCAAATATGTGATTGATAAATCTATATTTTCAGAATTATGCTCAGCTAATTCAACAAGTGAATCAGGATAAATTTTTTCACAAGCGACACTTTTTTCAAGATAATATTTATAGTTTTTGATATTATCCTTCGATTTATAGTCCATGGCTATATAAAAGTTCAACATAGATTCATCATTTTTCTTATGTTCGCTATCTGTTTTCATTAATAATTTTTCGTAATGAAGAGCATCTTTCCAATTTTTATTTTCTGTTGATATATCTTTCAATTTTTCTAATGCCCACTTATTATTTTTTTCAGTTTGTAAAACATTTTTTAACTCAATTTCAGCTCTAACGAAGTTCCTATTTTTCAATAAATCTTTACTTAATGCAATATGAGCCTCAGTTTTATGTTTTTTTGAAATTTTTGGTCTTAAAATAACTGATTGATGAATTTTTATAGCTTGTTCAACATCTTTTTCTCTAACAATATCTCCAAGAAGTAGAAAAGCATCAACATTACTAGAATCTTTAGCAATAATTTCTCTAAGTAATAGATATGCTTTATCATTTTTACCCTCAACTAAAGCTCTTAGAGCCTCATTAAATGCTTCAGGATCAGATGGTTTATTCTTTTTTCTATTAGATACAATTACAGAAAAAATGATTATTAATACGACAATTGATAGTAGAAAAATATTTAATGAATCGAGTGGAAGAATTCCCAAGAATTACTCCTTCTCAGAAAAATTGAATTCTTCTCCGACTGCAACATTACGCAGACTATCAAGCTCTTCAGATATTTCCTTATTATTTTTTACAAGTTTTGATATTTCTGATCTATATGAAAAAAGTGATCTAAGTGATATAAAATATCCAACTATAACCCCAACCATTATAAAACCAATAAAAGCTAAATATCCTGGAATAGAATATCCTCTTTCATTAAGAAAATATATTGTAATATCTTCACTATTTTTGTCAAAAAGTAAAAAGATTCCAGCTAACATCGCTAATAAAAACAGTACTTTTAATACTCTAAACATTACGCACCTGTGATTTCTTGTCCATGTAAAATTACTCCTGTAGCACTTGTAATTTCTACAGGAACAATATCTTTAATTTTACTATTATTTTTTTCAATTATCACCCATTCATTAGAATCAGTTCTCCCAGCCCAATGATTTGATGATTTTTTACTCTCTTTTTCTATTAAAACTTGTTGATAAGTTCCAACCATTTTTTTATTTAATTCTAAAGTATGCTTTCTTTGTAAGACAAGCATCTCATCTAATCTTTCTTTTTTAACTTGTTCAGAGATTTGCTGAGTAAATTGTTCAGCTTTTGTATATGGTCTTGGGGAATACTTAAAAGTATAGGCAGAATTAAATTTCACCTTTTCCATAAGATCTAAAGTTTCTCTAAATTGTTCTTCCGTTTCTCCTGGAAAGCCAACTATAATATCGGTTGAAAGACCACAATTTGGCATTATTTCTCTTATTTTAGATGCCATATAATGAAAATGTTCACGAGTGTAAGTTCTGTTCATTTTTTTCAAGATCTCATTAGAGCCAGATTGCATGGGAAAATGAATGTAATTACAAATATTTTTTCTTGAAGCCATAACTTCCAACAATTCAATATTTATATCTTGTGGATGTGGAGAAGTATATCTTATCCTTTTGACACCATTTATATCTGAGACAGCTAGCAATAACTCAGCAAATGTATTTCCCTCAAATTTGTATGAATTAACATTCTGACCAAGTAAGGTTATTTCAGCAAATCCTTGATCAACAGCTTTCTTAACTTCATCAACAACACTCTCTATACTTCTGCTTCTTTCCCTTCCTCTTGTAAACGGAACAATGCAAAAGGAGCAAAATTTATTACAACCACGCATGATTGAAACCCAAGCGTTGAAAGTGTCTCCACGTGTTGGAAATAAATTTTCATAAACCTCATATCTGGAAAGTTTTGTATCAACTATACTTTTATTATCAATTTCATGACGATTGATTAATTCTGGAATTTTTCTGTACGAATCAGGACCTAAAATTATATCAACATATGGCTTATTTTTTAATAAGTCATCCTTCAAATTTTGAGCCATACAACCAAGAACTCCAATTATGAGGTGTGGCTTTGTAAGCTTTATTTTATGAAGATTTCCAAGCCTTGAGTGTACTTTTGTTTCAGCATTCTCTCTAATTGCACATGTATTTAAAAAAATTGCATCAGCTTCATCAAAGTTTGATGTTTTTTCGAGACCAAGCTTTGTAAGGATTCCCTCTACTAGCTCAGAATCAGCGACATTCATTTGACAGCCATATGTTTGAATGGCAAATTTTTTAATAACTGAAGTATTCATTTATTTGATGTAACCTGTGAAAAAATATTTCTTTGGATCTTCTGTCTTTTTATTTTTATGAACTTCATAATGAAGATGAAAACCTGCGGCTCTACCACTATTTCCAGACTTGCCAATTAATTGACCACGCTTAACTTTTTGGCCTTTTTTAACTTTAATTTTGTATAAATGAGCATAAACTGTTTCAAAGCCGTATCCATGATCTATTTTGACATATCTTCCCCATCCAGAATCGTATTGAGCTTTAGTAACAACTCCGTCCCCTGTTGCAACGACATCAGTATTAAGATTTACAGCAAAGTCCAACCCTGAATGCATTCTTCTTTTTTTGTCAATTGGATCGGTTCTATATCCATAACCAGATCCAATATATCCTTTAACAGGAGAAATCGATGGAATATGTGAATACATTTCTTCATTTGATTTTATTTTATTAAAGATTGTGTTATAACTGTCTTTTTGTACATTAACTGCATAAGAAAGAGAATCGACCTTATTTTTTAATTCATCTAAGAAATTTATTTCAATTTTTTCATCATTAGATTCAATTTCTATTGAGCCTCCTGTACCTTGAGCCTTTAAATCTTCACTTAAAGGAGGAAGAGTAGCATATGTTCTCAATTCACTGTCTTTGTCTTCTATTAGTTTAAGTTCATTTTCTAATTCTGTAATTTTATCCAAAAGATCTTTTGATAACTGGGAATACTTCTCATCTGTTTTTTTCAATTCATCTTTGTAATAATCAGTTGAAAATTGTAATGATAAATAATAATTAAGCGAAACAAATGAAAAAATAAAAGCAACAGATGCTAATAATACATTTTTTGCTGAAAAGTTTATCTGATGCAATTTCTGTGATGACAAAAATTGAAAGGAGAAGTATTTTTTATTCAACATTTTTTTCTACCTCAACATTTTCTTTATTAGAATTAATTTCATCTTTTATAGAATGTATTTTATCTTTAATCGACTGAATATTTTCAATTAAAGAAAGATACTTTTTGTCTCCTACGAAATTTAGTATGTTTTTATCTTTAGTTTTTGAAAAAACATAAAGCCCCAATTTTACGTATTTACTTGATAACTTTCTTTCAAGCTGCAATATATCAATTCGTAATTTACTTGCATGCGTGAATTCCTCTGCTTTTTCAGATGCTACAATACTCCAATCGGTAATATTTTTTTTTATATCATCCCAAACGTTTTTCATAGCTAAGAATTTAATAGAAGCAGAATATATAGCAAAGGTTAAAAGAAGCTCCCAATTTATTATCAAATCGGGAGCTCACTTTCGCTTATGGTAGCCAACCAAATTTTACTCGAAAATTTCTCTCCAAAAAGATGAAATACTTTTTCTTATTCCTCCAATATCTTTTACACTTACATTTGTCGATTTATCCTCGATATTGTAAAGAGGCCAAGAGAGTAATCCAAAAAGCGTTGAAAACTCTCTTTTTTCCTCAATATTTTCTTTAAAAACGATTTTTTTAAGGTTAACATAATCAACAGAAATATTTGTGAAGTGTTTTCTAAAAAGTAAATCTAGATTTTTTACCTTTGAACCTCCACCAGAAATCTTAATGCCAGATTTAAAGTCTTCTACTTCACTGCCTATTGATTTTATCTGATCTTGAATTTCATCAATTATATCCTCCAATCTCAGTTCAGCTATTTTTGAAATTTCTTTTTTATTAACTTTTTTTGGTAATTCATCATTTGGTACAATTACATCAAAAAATTCTGAATCGTCTGTAAGTTCTGATAATGCTGAAATATGTTCATGCTTAATTCTATTTGATTCGCTTAAAGATGTTTGAAGGTATGCTGCCATATCTTTTGTTACTAAACTTGATCCAATTGGTATAACTTTTGAATGAATTAAATAGTTATCTTTAAAAATTATAAGATTAGTCTTATCTGCACCAATGTCAACAAAGATAACACCTAATTCTTTCTCATCTCTTGAAAGGTTATATGTTGCAGAAGCATAGCCATCAAAAACGGGGTTAGTTTCAATACCCAAGTCCTCTTTGAAACAATAGTCTAGCTGAGATAAATTAAAATTCCTTACATGAATAACATGAGTTTTTGCATCAATTGACTTTCCAATCATTCCGATTGGATTCCTTATTAATGGTGAATCATCAATGAAATACCCTCTTTCAATATTATGTAACACATATCTATCGCTAGAAACCATTACATCTGAGCATTGATCTAAAAGTTTTTGTTTTACCTCTGAATTAATCTCAAAGTCTGCATTATCTCTAGAACGAATACGTGTTGATGAATTAATTGACTTTATACCTCTTCCTGATATTGAAACCCATGCATCCTCATCTATATTTACCTTCGAATCTTTTTCCATTTTTTCAATTAATATTTCTAAATGATTAAGTAATAAATCTTTATCAATAATGTCACCATTTTTAATACTCGTACTTTTAATCTCACTCAAAGATAAAATTTCAATTTTGTCGTCCGGTAATATTCTACCTACTGCACCTTTTATACTGTATGACCCTAAATCAAAAGCTATTTGAATTCTATTTCTCATTATAATTCTCTTACAACTACCTGTTCTTCATACCTTAAGTCAACATAACTGAAATCTGTTAGTTTATTTTCTTTCTCAATTGAAGTGGTAAAAGCACTTAAGTTATTAATTTTTTTAAAAAAATTATTTGAACCTAAAACTATCTTTGTTCTTCCATTCTTTAAAATTATCTCATATTCATTATTTTCATTAAAATAAAATTCTGATATATTTTTGTAAAGCTCCTCAAAGTTTTGCTTAGTGTAGGTTATTACTTCAATTGATTTCATAACGTTTGTTGAATTTGTTTTTTTACCTTTTGGATACAATTCAGGATTTTTTCTATAATTTGATAAAATAGGTAATGGAATATCACAATGTTCTACTGGCAAACATATTCCTTCAGAATCCAAAATAATTAGTTCATCTGTATTTATCATTGCTATAGGAACTCTTTCAACAACGCTTATTGAAACAGATGATGGAAACTCTCTTGAAATTTTACAATCAACTATGTGATCAAAATCTTTAATATCATTTTTCAAACTAACAAGATTGATGGATAAGATATTTTGTCCTAAAAAATCAATATTTTTATCTTCAATTACATTTTTGTCAAAATAATTAACACCATTTATTTTTATCTCTTTAACATTATAAATTTTGCTAAAATCAGCCCAAATTATCGATAAATAAAAAATGATAAAAACTAGAAAAACTACAAATACATTTTCCAAAATTTTAAAAATTTTATCTTTTTTCAAGATAGTCCTCCTAATTCATTTTTATCAAAGCCTATCAACTTCACTTCTAATTCAAGTAAAACATTAAATTTTTCTTGAACTGTATTTCTTACTTTTTTAATTAGTTTTAACATGTCTTTTGAGGTAGCTTTTCCATCGTTAATTAAGAAATTAGCATGTTTAGTAGATATCTTAGCATCTCCTATAGAAAGCCCTTTTAACCCTGCTTCATCAATTAATTTTCCTGCTGAATTTCCATCTGGATTTTTAAATAAACTTCCTGCTGATCGTTTATTCAAAGGTTGGGTATTTTTTCTTCCATCTTGAGCTTTAATGAGATTTTTTTTTATTTCTGAAATATTTGATTTTTGAAGTTCAAAGTTGGCTGAGAGTAAAATTGTGTTTTTTGTAAATGAAGAATTTCTATATGAGAATTCTATATCAGAACTATCTAAGTTTTGAATTTCATTATCAATAATAACTTCAACCGACTTTAGGTATTGAGAGATCTCACCACCCCATGCTCCTGCATTCATTATTAAAGCGCCTCCAAGAGTCCCTGGAACTCCTACTAAATTTTCTAATCCAATAAGATCGTATTTAATAGATTCCTTTACAACTTTTCCAAGTCTAGCTCCACATTCTGCGTACAATTTTCCTCCATTGACTTTTACTTGATCAAGAGCGCCTTTCAAAGAAACGGTAATACCTTTTATCCCCTTATCACTTATTAAAACATTCGAACCGGAACCTAGGATGGTTATTTTTTCATCATAATCGGATGCAATTTTCATTATATTTTTTAAATCAATTTTATTTGAAGGTATAATAAGGTCTGCATTTCCTCCAACACCATATGTAGTATGCTTTTTAAGTGACTCGTTTAACAAAATTTTTGCCGAGGTATTTTTATCGATCTGTGAAATTACTTCTGAGTTCATTTAAACTCCTCCGCAAGCTTTTTTGCAAAGCGCCAAATATTTCCTGCGCCTAATGTCAAAATAATATCTCCTTCTTTTGAAATTGGTTTTAGTGTTTTTACGATTTTATTTAAATCAACATAATGCGCATCTTTATGATTAAGTCTCATTAGAAGCTCATCAAGAATTAATTTTGAGCTCGTACTGCTATCACTTTTTTCTCTTGATGCAAAAATTTCAGTAATAAAAATTTTATCTGCATTAAATAAGGCATCTGCAAATTCTTTATAAAATCTTTTTGTTCTTGAAAAAAGATGTGGTTGAAAAATTACAGTTAAATTCCTACTCCAATTATCTTTTACTTTTTTAATTACACTATCAACTTCAACTGGATGGTGAGCATAATCGTCAACTACCATTATCTTATCATCAAGCTGAATATCAAATCTTCTTTTTACGCCTTCAAAATTTTTAATACCATTTTTAATTAAATCAATATCAATTTCCATTGTTAGGCATACAGCAATTGCTGCTAAAGCATTATAAACATTATATTTTCCTGAAGTATTCATGGCAAATTTTATTAATTGGTTTTTTATTTTTACATCAAAAGTCATTGATCCATTTTTTTGAACGATATTTTCAGCTTTTAAATCAACATCATCACTATCTATGCCGTATGTTAAAATTGGTTTATCAATATTTTTAATAATATCTCTTACGTTATTCGAGTCAAGACAAGCACATACTTTACCATAAAATGGTACATTATTTGCAAATATTGTAAAACACTCTTTTAACTCCTCAATACTTGAATAACATTCAATATGCTCAAAGTCGATATTATTTATTACAGCAATTGTAGGATTTAATTGCATGAATGTTTTATTATACTCATCTGCTTCAACAACGAAAGTGTCTCCTTTTCCAAGCAAAGAGTTTGAATCAATAGATTTTATGACACCACCAACAATTATCGTCGGATCTAGCTTTGAGTCTTTAAGAATTCCTCCAATGATTGAAGTAGTTGTTGTCTTACCATGAGTACCTGCTATAGCAACAGTAGAATTATTAAGCTTGGAAATTTCCTGTAACATTTGTGCTCTAGAATAAATCATTATATTTTTTGATTTTGCCGTTTCCAGTTCAATATTGTTCATTGGAATAGCGTCTGAAAAAACTACTAAGTCTTGATCCAAAATATTTTCAGGAGAATGTTCAATGTTAATGTTGATACCAATATCTCTAAGTCTTGATACGTTCGAATTTTCTGCGATATCAGAACCTGTGATTAAAAAATCTTTGTTGTGAAGAAGTTCAGCAATACCACTCATACCAATACCTCCAATACCAATAAAATGTATTTTCTTAACACTAAGAAGCATAATTTTCCTCGATAAACTTTGATATAATTAATAAAGAGTTTGGTCTTTCAATGCTATTGTAATTTGAAATCATTTTTTTCTCAATTTCCTCGTTAAAACAAATTTTATTTATTTTTTCTAAAATTAAACTGTGATCTAATTCTTTTTCTTCAATCAAATCTGAACATCCATTACTTTTTAAAAACTGGGCATTAAAAAATTGATGGTTTTCAGCAGAATACTTTAATGGAATTAGAATTGATGGAAGTTTGAATTTTATTAATTCAGATACCGTCATCGCTCCAGCTCTCGTTATAGCAAGATTTGATATTTCATAGACTTGAGACATGCTATTGCAATATCCTATAACATTGATATTATCTCTATTAAAGGATTCATACTTTTCATAATTTTTTTCTCCAACAATCCAAATAATATTAAAATTTTTTATTAATTCTTCAGATATTAGTTTGGCTATTGTTTTATTTATAATTAAGGATCCCTGACTCCCACCAAAAATCATTAATGTTTTCAATCCTTCGTTCAACTTTAATTGAATTTTTTTTGAATTTTTTAATAAAACAGGGTTTCCAGTAAATAAAATGTTAGATTTTTTTAAAAATTTTGATGCGTTTTCAAAACCTAAAAAAATTATTTTTGCTTTTCGTGAAAAAATTCTAGTAACAATACCTGGAAATGAATTTTGCTCATGCATTAAATACGGAATTCTTAAGAACCTTGCCACTATTAAAGGAATAAATGATGAATAGCCTCCTGTTGAAATTACCATTTGAGGCTTTTCCTTTTTAAAAAACCATAAAGTCTTTATACAGCCTACAGCAACATTCATAATCATAGTAAAGTTTCTAATAAATGATTTAAAGCTAATTCCTCTTTGAAAACCTTTAATACGTAACAATTTAAACGGAATATTTTGTTCATGAATTTTTTTTGATTCAATTCCTTTTTTTGCTCCAACATAACAAAAATCAAATTTAGAAAAAGATTCAAGCTTTTCTTTGATTGCCATTAATGGGTAATAATGTCCTCCGGTTCCTCCGCCACATAATAATATTTTTCTTTTATGCGTCAACTCTAAGTCTCCATTTTCTTACATTAATTTTTCTTTGGGCTTTGCTAATATTTAAAAGTATAGCAATCATCATTAGATTTGTTATTAAAGATGATCCACCGTAACTAATAAAAGGCAGAGGTACACCAGTAACGGGTACAATTCCAATAACAACGCCAATGTTTATTAATGCATATATAGATATACTTAATCCGAAACCTATGGAAAGTAAAATTCCAAAAGTATCATTAGATTTTTTTGATATCTGAATTGAACGATAAAAAATAATGTAATAAGCAATCATTAAAATTATGCCCGTGATAAAGCCCATTTCTTCTCCAATAATTGCAAAAATAAAATCTGTATGTGTTTCCGGAAGATATGAGTACTTTTGTATGCTTTCTCCAATTCCCATCCCTGAAATTCCACCTTGCTTAAGTCCAATTAAAGCTTGACTCGATTGATAACTGACATTTTCAGAACTAGCTGGATTTATGAAAGATAATATTCTAGCTAAAGCGTAGTTACCTTTATTTAAAATGGCAATAGTGAAGGCTCCTACTGAAATTGTTCCGATAGTTAAAAGCTGAATGAAGGATGCTCCTCCGATAAAAAGCATAGCATATACAATTGCTAAAAGAATCATTGTAGTAGAATTATCTGGTTGAATAACAATCATCAATGCAACTGGGAGTATTGCAGTTAAGGGAACCAAAATTCCTGTGAAAAAACTTTTCATTTTTTTGTAATTATTATCAATATAGCTTGCTAGAAAAATAATTACTGAAAATCTTGCTAAATCTGATGTTTGAAAGGATAGTGGTCCAATTGATAGCCATCTACAAGAATCTCCTTCACATCCTTGAACTCTTGTATAGACCAATAATAAAAAAGAGAAAAGTAATAGAAAAGGCGCTAAAATTTGCAATTTTCTATAATTAATTTTAGTTAAAACAAAAAATATAAAAAAAGCAGGTAACAACTTAAGCATTTGACTTGTGAGAAAAAATGTTCTTGATTCACCTCCAGTTATATCGAGAGATTTCACCCAACTTGCGCTAAATAACATAAAAAGTCCAAATGAGATCATCATTAAAACAGTAACCAATAAGTACTTATCTTGTTTTTGCTCTTTAATATTCATGCATAATACCTTTCTACAATATTTTTAAAGGAGTTACCTCTTTCAATATAATTATTAAATTGATCGTAGCTAGAACAACCAGGTGAAAGCAATACTATTTGTCCATTCTTAGCAGACTTTATTGAGTTTTCTACAACCTGCACAAAATCCTTCTTTATTTCGATATTTATTTTTTTACCAATGGATTCATTAATGATCTGGGCAGCATCTCCATAAGCAAAAACCTTATCAATTTTGTGAGAATGTTCACAGATTTTTGAAAAATCCTTTTCTTTAGGAGACCCCCCAAGAATTAATATTACATTTTTATCTAAAGAACTTAAAGCTGCTACGACTGAATCAATATTTGTTGATTTTGAATCATTTATGAAACTTATTCCATTAATTATTTTAAAAAATTCAAACCTATGTTCTAATCCTTTAAAATTCTTGATGGATTTAAAAATTAAATCATCCTCCAGTCCCAAATGATTACATATTGAAGCAATGGCAATAAAGTTAGATACGTTATGAAGACCTTTTAAATGCATATCTTCATAGCTTAAAGAGAAATGGCTCACTTCAGATCTAATAAAATTTTCTTCAAAATAATAAGGGCCATTTTTTTTATTTATGGAATATGGTTTTAAATTCTCTGATTCTTTTATTCTCTTTGAAAGTATAGCATTATCAAAGTTATAAAAGCAAATTTTGGAATTATTAAAAACTTTTAACTTAGTTTCTAAATAATCCTCAAAATTTTGATAACAATCTAAATGGTCATTAGAAATATTTAATAATAAAGAAATTTCACTTGAAAGAGATGAACAATCTTCTAATTGGAAGCTTGATAGCTCTAAAATTGAAAAATCATAATCAGATTCATCATAAAGCTTTTTTTCTAAAACAATTTTTGAGAAAGGAATTCCAATATTTCCTGATTTGAGAACTTGAAATTTATTTTTTAGGACCTCAAAAAGACAAGAAACAGTTGTTGTCTTTCCATTTGTGCCAGTAATACAAATATTTCTTACTTTTGAAAATTTTGATGCAAATTCTATTTCACTCATAACATCAATCTTTTTGTCTGAAATTCTCTTCATGATTGTTGAATTTTTTGGTATTCCTGGAGATTTGATTATTAAATCTACCGATTTCAAAAAATTTTCTGAATGTTCTCCATATTCAACAAAAATATTTCTTTTTTTTAATTCGTTATTATATTTATTTCTTACTTCGTTTTTTTGTTCAGAAATGTAAACGTTATAGCCAAGCTCATGGGCTAAAATTGACGCCCAATATCCACTTTCACCCAAACCAAGTATGCCTATTTTTTTGTCGAGATCCATTCTACTTTTGTTTTCTAATATAAGCTGGTACATCTATATCATTGGTTTGATCAAAATCATCAAATACCAATGTTGGACCTTCATGCTCATCTTCAACAGATTCTTCAATTAAATTTCCATTATTCTTTTGATTATATAGTGTTGTATTTCTTGAATCCATTAAATCGTTTGTATCTTTCTGATGATCTCCATATGATCGTTCTTTTTCAATAATGGTATCTTCAATTGGTCGATGATTAAAACCAGTCGCAATTACTGTAACTTTTAATTCATCATCCATATTCTCATCAACAACACAACCAAAAATAAGATGAACATCTTTACCAGCTTCATCATAGATAAGTTTTGTTGCTGCATCAACTTCCCTCATTGTCATTTTTTTATTTCCTGTAACATTTACTAAAGCAGCTTTGGCTCCTTTAATTGATTGATTATCAAGTAATGGACTGCATATTGCTTGCTGAGCTGCTAAAACAGCTCTCTCTTCACCTCTAGCAGTACCCGTACCCATCACAGCATCACCCATTCCACTCATAACAGTTTCAACATCGGCAAAGTCAATATTTACATTACCTTGCTTATTAATTAAATCAGAAATACTCTGTGCAGCTTGAAGTAAAACTGAGTCTGATTCTGAGAATCCTTCTTCCAATGTAGTATTGTAATCAATAACAGATAGTAGTTTTTCATTAGGAATAACAATTAATGTGTCACAAAAGTTCCTCATTGATGCTACACCTTTTAAGGCAGCTGACATTTTCTTAGGTCCCTCAAAATTAAATGGTAGTGTTACAATACATACAGTTAAAATACCTAAGTCTTTACAAATTTTTGCTACAACTGGAGCTGCACCTGTTCCTGTTCCTCCACCCATTCCTGCAGTTACAAAGACTAGATCTGAGCCAGCAACTATAGAGGAAACTGCTTCCTTATCATGCATAATAGCTTTTCGACCAACCTCAGGTTTTGCTCCAGCTCCCAATCCTTTTGTTAAATCTTTACCAATTTGTATTTTTGTTTCTGCGGGATTACTATCTAGATCTTGAGCATCTGTATTTATTGCAATAAACTCTACTCCATCCATACCAGATGTAATCATTCGATTAATAGCATTACCCCCAGCTCCGCCAACGCCGAGCACTTTTATTCTAGCTTTCTGTGCTGCAAATTCATCAAATTCAAATAACATATTTAACTCCCTATTCCTTTATTTCAGCTTTTAATATACTTATTGATTGTTTTAAAACTTTTTCTCCAGGCGATATGTCTTGGTAAACAATTAATCCTCTTCCCGAAATTTGTGGTCTTATTCCTATTTTTCTTAAAATTGTGTAAGTCTCTTGAACATTTTTTCCAACCATATCTGGCATAACTACATACTCTTGCTTTTTTTTAACATTTTTTTGAATTAATAACGGTTTGTTTGATTTAGAAGAATCTTTTTTATTATTAGAAATATTTTTATCGATATTGATTATTCTTTTCATCACCGATCTGAACACTGGGGCTGCGGAAAGTGAACCATAATGTAGCTTTCTTGATGGATCAGCGCCGTCAATAATTATTAAGCCGAGTATTTGAGGGTTTTCTTTTGGAAAAAATCCAACAAAACTTGAATAAAATTCTTCTTCTGAATATTTACCATCTATATATTTTTTAGCTGTACCAGTTTTGCCTGCAATATCCCATCCATCAATATTAGCCATTTTACCACTGCCACTTTCAACTGTATAATGTAACATATCTTTTAATTTTTTTGCGTCACTCTGTTCAAGGATCCTCTTTTTTGAACTTCTTTGGTTTTTTATAATAGAATTATTTGTTTTTTTTATCTCTCTTACAACAAAAGGTTTTAGCATAAATCCACCATTTGCAATAGCTGAATAAGCCATTGCCATTTGCAAAGGTGTTACTGAAATTTCGTATCCCATTGGTATACTATACATTGAAGAAAGGCTCCATTTGTTAACATCTCTGAAAGTGCCTGAAGCTTCTATTTTATCATTATAGCCAGTCTTCATTCCAAATCCAAACTCTCTAGCCTGATTATATATATTTTTTTTGCCAAGAGATTCTGCGATTTTGACAGTACCAATATTACTTGAAAAAGCTAAAATTTCTTTAACATTCAACACAGTATTTGGCTCAGTATCTTCGATTTCTTTAATATTGTGAAAATTATAAGGTCCCTCAACGTTATATTCATCGGTTAAATTGATACCATTTTCTAGGGCTGCAGCCATAGTAACAATTTTAAAGGTTGATCCAGGCTCATATAAATCAGTTACAAGCTTATTTTTTTGATATTCAACTTCAAAATCATTTGGAGAATTTGGATTATAATCGGGAATACTGACCATAGACAATATCTCTCCAGTTTGAGGGTTAAGAATTAAACCCATTGCGCTTTTTGCGCTTGTAACCTCAATACTATTAATCAGTTCCTCTCTTAAGACCGCTTGGTATTCTTTATTGATAGTTAAAGATATATCAGCACCATTTTCGGCTTGATTCATTTTTAAAGTTGGATCCAAGATTTTTTGCCCTAACCCATTTCTTTTATATAACCTAGATCCATCTTTTGGCTTTAGGTACTTTTCATATTCTAACTCTAAACCTGAAATACCACTATCATCAACGTTTGTAAAACCAATTAATTGAGATACTAGATTTTCTTCTGGATAATATCTCTTAAAACTTTTTTTAATAATTAGTGAGTTTTGATATTTTTTTTGTAAGCTTTCGCAATTTTTAAGTGTCTTTTTTTCAAGCTCTAAATAATTTTTATTTGAATCGTAAATTTGAAAATAAAAATCTTTTTTTCTTTCTGTACAGTCTGATAAATCACTTACAAATTCATCCAGATTACTAATTTTTTTTGGATGAACACCGATTCTATAAAAAGTAAGGTTTTGTGTTAAGCTATTTCCATTAGTATCTAAAAAGTTTCCCCTTTCTCCTTTAATTGCTTCAAGCTTTATTCCTTGCGGTTGTTCAATTTTATTTATCACTTGAATGTTAAAAAGAGTTACCCCAAATAATACCCAAGCTGACATAACGAATATATGTACAAGAATAATTCTACTTTTAAACTTTAAATAATTTTTAGTCATTTATTTTTACAATTATTGTTTCAGGTTTGCTTGAAACTAAACCGATTTTTTTTGCTTTTTTTGAAATGACGTCAGCTCGTTTTAATCTCTCAACCTTACTAGATTTTATTTTTAAATCTTCGTTGAGCTTTGCAAGAGTCTTTTTATTAAACTCAATACTTGCTTGTGTTTTATCAACTTCAATAAATGATGCTAAATAAACTGCAACTGTAGCCATAACTACTAAAAACATTGTTATCCATTTAATATTTTCAATTTTTTGTTTTTGTGCTTTATTTAATCTTTTTTTCTTAGGCATTTTTTTCTCCAATTCTCATTTTTGCACTTCTAGATCTTTTATTTTCAGAAACTTCAATATCCGTCGGAATCATTGGTTTTTTGACAATAAGTTTTAATTCATTTTTTAACTTTAAGTTTTTAAAAGAATGTTTAACTATTCTATCTTCAATTGAATGATAACTTATAATTACTATCCTTCCTCCAGGCTTTAAATAATCAATAAATACATTTAAAAAATCTTTTAAATGTTCTATTTCATCATTTGTCTCAATTCTCAGTGCTTGAAAAATTCTTGAATACGTTTTAAGTCTAAATCTAGTTGGTGTTACACGATCAATTTTTCTGGTGATGTTTTCTACATTAATTTCCTTATCACTTTCTTTAATAAGCTTTGCAATTTTTAATGCATTCCTTTCCTCACCAAATTCTCTAAAAATATTTTTTAGCTGCTCAACAGAATATTTCTCAATTAAATCTCTCGCTTTAAGACCATCATCAGATTTATCAAATCTCATATCTAATTCAGATTCAAATTTATGAGAAAATCCTCTCCCATTATTTTCAAGCTGATAAGATGAGAGACCTAAATCCAGTAATATCCCATCTACCTTCTTTATGCCTTCGTTTTCTAGAATAAAATGAAAATTTTTATAGTTGTCATGGTAAAATTGAAAATTTTTAAAAGATGAAAGCCGATTTTTGGCAATCATAATAGACTCATAATCTCTATCAATACCTATTAAAAATCCTGATTTAATATTCTTTAGAATCTCTTTAGAATGACCGCCTAAGCCAAGAGTTCCATCAATGTAAATACCATTTTTTTTAATTTTTAAGTTTTCTAGAGATTCCATCAACATAACAGGATTATGGATACTGTTTATTGATGGACTATCGGTCATCAGATATTTACTCTTTCTGACAATTGTTCATAAGATGGATCATCTATTTGATCTTTTTCATCTGATTTTCTTAAAATTTTAGGATTCCATATTTCAATTTTATTTAAAACACCTATAATAGTTACATCTTTTGATATTTTTGTGTAGTCAATTAATGAATTTGGTAAAACAAATCTACCCTGGGAGTCATACTTTAAAATATTTGCGTGTCTTAAATGATTTCTTAAAAAAATTCTATTTTTTTTTGACATTGAAGAAAGATTATTTAATTCTTTTTGAATTTTTTTCCATTCATTCATTGGATAAATCCAAGCACACTCGTCAATTCCTCTAGTTATTACAAAGGTTTTATTGTCATTTTTTAGAAATTGCTTTCTTAGAGATGAAGGAATATTGATTCTATTTTTTGAATCAATACTAAATGAAAATTCTCCTGTAAATGTATATTGGCTACTCATAATTAAGGGATTTTAACCCACTATTAACCACTTACATTACAAAATACTTTGAGTTTATGTCAATAAAATTGTATAAAAAAATGAAGAAAAGTTTAAAAAATTACTTTTTTGGGATATATTTTTTAATAACTAGAGAATTTGGTTCACTTACAAGATCTATGGTTATTGGAAAATCATTAGGTATTTTTTCAGAAAAATCTTCAAAATAGTCGTCCGAAAAGAATATTAATTCGAAGTCTAAAGTGTTAGCAATGATTAAAGATTTGGTACTTCCATCATATGAAACCGTAAAAGTGTTATTTTGAATATTCATATTTTCCTCAAAAATGAAGAACTCTCTTCCAGAAAAATTATCAAAATAATGTACATAATTTTCTTTATTAGATTTAAATCTTATTGTTACAGGAAAGTTTGATGATTTTAACATTAAAATTTCTTCACTTCTAACTGAATAAAACTCAATTAAATCAGACTTTGTTATTCTTAACTCATTCTCTAAATCTTTTTGTGACACTTCATTAGTTGAATTCAATGAAAAACTTATAATTATCACAAATAAAAAAAATCCCAACCCTGTAATAACGCTAGAATTAAATATTTTTTCGGTATCAAAAGCTTTCATTATTGAAATTTTTTCAGATTTTTCATTATCAGGTATAAATTTTAATTTTTTTGACGTTCCTCCTTGATTTAAAAAAGTATCTAGCTCATGAAGGGCTTCATTAATGTCTACTCCAATTTCGTTGATATAAGCTTTGAAGAATAGTTTAACATAAACAGATGGTAATTCAGCAAATTTACCTTTTTCAATTGATTGCAAGTACTTAAGATCTATTTTGGTTCTTTTGGAAATATCTTTTAAATCTATATTATTTTCTATTCGAAATTTTTTATATCGGGAGTAAAATATCATATTTTATCTATTGCTATCTTAATTTTGCTTTTTAAAAATTTTTGTTCTGGGAAACCTACAATATTATTATAACATCCGTCAATATTTTTAATTAGGAAACCATTTGCATTTTCAATGTTATAAGAACCAGCTTTATCCATGACATTATTTTTTTCTATATACTCTTTAATTTGTTGATCAGATATCTTGTCAAAATAAACTTTTGATGAATCAACAATTGTTATTTGATCATTTTTAAATGTTAAAGTCAATGCACTTATTACATAATGAGCATTATTAGAAAAATTTTTTAGTGTATTGAAAGCATCTTGTTCCGATAACGGTTTACCAATTATTTTATTTTTAAAACTAACAATAGTATCTCCAGAAATTATATGCCTATTGGGATACTTCTCCTCTACGCATAAACCCTTTTTTTTAGAAATATCTACCACGTAATCTTTGGGATTAAGTGAATTTATATTTTTTTCATTTATCTTAGGTTCAACTACTTGAAAATTGTACCCTAATTTATTTAAAATTCTCTTTCGTCTTGGTGAACTAGATGCTAATATTATACACATAAAATTGGATATTTTTGGTTAAATTTAATCATAAATGATATAATATGAATGAAACTCATCTAGCAAAAAAGATTTATAGCAATTATACTTCAAAACTTGGGGAAGCTAGAAAGTTTTTTGGCCGTCCATTAACTTATACAGAAAAAATTTTATTTTCGCATTTATCAGAAGATTTACAAGGAATTCCAGAAAGAACAAAATCATTTTGTTATTTAAAACCTGATAGAGTCGCTATGCAAGATGCTACAGCCCAAATGGCTCTTCTTCAATTTATGAACTCAGGAATGAAGACTACAGCTGTTCCATCAACTGTACATTGTGATCATCTAATCACAGCAATAACTGGAGCTGATGATGATCTTAGTAATGCCCTTATTACAAACAAGGAAGTTTATGATTTTTTAAAATCTGTATGTAAAAAATTTGGAGTAGGATTTTGGAAGCCTGGTGCTGGTATAATCCATCAAACAATTCTTGAAAATTATGCAATTCCTGGTTCTATGATGATTGGTACTGATTCACATACACCTAACGCCGGTGGGCTTGGAATGATAGCTATCGGAGTAGGCGGTGCAGATGCAGTAGATGTGATGACAGATTCTCCATGGGAAGTTAATTGGCCTGGGATTATTGGTGTAAAATTAACAGGAGAACTTAATAATTGGTCATCCCCAAAAGATATTATTTTAAAACTAGCAGGTATATTAACTGTTAAGGGGGGTACAGGTAAAATAATTGAATATTTTGGAGAAGGAACAAAAAATATAAGCTGTACAGGAAAAGCTACTATTACAAATATGGGAGCAGAAGTTGGTGCAACAACATCCATTTTTCCTTATGATAGAAAAATGTTTGAATATTTAGTTGCAACAAATAGAAAAGATATCGCTGAATTAGCCAATAAAATCAAAGATGAGCTTCAAGCAGATCATGAAATTGAAATAAATCCTAAAAACTTTTATGATGAAGTAATCGAAATAAATTTATCGGAGCTTGAACCTCACATAGTTGGTCCATATAGTCCAGACCTTTCAAGGAAAATATCTGATATTCCAAATGCGGTTATTGAAAATGATTATGATGATAACCTTAAAGTTGGCTTAATTGGGAGTTGTACTAACTCTTCCTATGAAGACATTGAAAAAGCTGCACACGTTGCAAAGCAAGCATTAGATGTTGGTCTTAAAGCCAGATCAGAGTTTTATATTTCACCTGGATCAAATCAAATTAAGGCTACAATGGAAAGAGATGGCTACACGAAAATTTTTGAAGAATTAGGCGGCAAAGTTTTAGCAAATGCTTGTGGTCCATGTATTGGCCAATGGAAAAGGTCAGATGTGGATAATGGAGAAAAAAATACAATTATTACCTCTTTCAATAGAAACTTTGCTAAAAGAAACGACGGTAATGCTGCAACTGAATCTTTTGTAGCTAGTCCTGAAATAGTAACTGCCTTAGCTATAGCTGGAAAACTAAGCTTTAACCCCACTTCGGATAAAATTAAACTAAATGATGGTAGTAGTTTCACTTTTGGTGCGCCGATTGGTTCTGAACTTCCTGAACAAGGCTTTGCAGATCATGGTATAGATGATTTTTTGAAATCCGATTTAAGCCCAGAAACTGAAATAATAGTAAAACCAGATAGTGATAGATTACAATTACTTGCACCTTTCGAAAAATGGGATAAAAAAGAATACAAAGATTTAAAAATTTTATTAAAAGCGGAAGGCAAATGCACAACAGATCATGTATCTCCTGCTGGACCATGGCTTAAGTATCGAGGCCATCTTGAAAATATTTCTCAAAATATGTATTCCGGAGCCTTAAATGCTTTTACAAAAACAAATGGTGAAGCCAGAAATATTATTACCGGTGAAATTGATAACATCTACAATGTTGCAAAGTATTATAAGGACAACAAAATTGATTGGATCGCTATCGCTGATGAGAACTACGGTGAAGGCTCAAGTAGAGAGCATGCGGCAATGGAACCACGTTTTATGGGATGTAAAATTGTATTGGCAAAAAGTTTTGCTAGAATAGCTCAAACAAATTTAAAGAAACAAGGAATTATTCCTTTGATATTTGAAAATAAATCAGATTATGATTTAATTGATTCAGATGATTTAATTACAACAAAAAATCTAAACAATTTTGATAGTAAAACGAATATTGAACTCATATTAAAGAAGCCTGATGGAACAACACGAACTATTAAAACAATACATACTTTTTCAAAAAATCAAATAAGTTGGTTTAAAGCAGGATCTGCATTGAACGTTATAGCTGGTAAAAAGTGACAATAGAAAAAATTAACGAAAAATGGGATTTTGTCATTGGTCTTGAAATCCATGTTCAATTAGATACTAACTCAAAAATGTTCAGTGATTGCAATTATATTTATGATGTCGAACCAAATACTCTAACTTGTCCAACATCTCTTGGATTACCAGGGGCACTTCCAACAGTAAATCTGAAAGCTATTGAGTTTGCATGTAAGTTTGGTAAAGCAGTAAATGGAAACATTAATAGTAGCTTTAATTTTGCAAGGAAACATTATTTCTACCCAGATTTACCCAAAGGATACCAAATATCACAATTTGATAAACCTATAGTTGAAGGTGGTCATATTCCAATTTGGTGGAATGAAAAAAACTACGACATTGCATTAACCAGAGCTCATCTTGAAGAAGATGCTGGTAAATCTTCACATAATTCAAAAAATAAGAATAGTTTAATTGATTTTAATCGCAGTGGAGCACCTTTAATAGAAATTGTAACGGAGCCAGTAATGACACATCCGGAACAGGCTAAGAAGTTTGTTCAAAGAGTTAAGCAGTTAGTTAATTATATTGGTATATCACTGGCAGAAATGGAAAAAGGCAAACTTAGATGTGATGCAAATATTTCACTAAGACGAAAAAATTCAAAAAAATTTGGTACTAAAACAGAAATTAAAAATATTAATTCCTTTAAAAATGTACAAAGAGCTATTGAATCTGAAATAATTAGACAAAGTCAAAAGCTTGAAAATAATGAAATCATAGAGCAGGCTACATTAACATGGAATAATGAAAAAAATTTAGCTGAGATTATGCGAATTAAAGAAAATGCGGATGACTATAGATATTTTCCGGATCCTGACCTTCCTCCAATAGATTTAGACAAAAAATTTTTAGAAAAAATTGAAAATTCTTTTGAGGTTTTACCGTTTGAATATGAAAAAAAATGGACTGAAAGTTATAACTTATCATTAAATGATTCGATAGCATTAGCATCCTCAAGAGAAATTGCAGAATATTTTGAAGAACTCATTTCAAAAAATATTCATCCAAATACGGCATGTTCTTGGATTTTAAATGAATTATTCAGGTTATTTAATGAAAATGAAATTAATTTTAGCTCTGAAAAAGTATCAACCGAAGACCTCAAAAGGTTAATTATTGATATCGAAGCAGAAATCATTACACAGTCTTCTGGTAAAGAAATTTTGAGAAAAATTTTCGAAAGAAATATTTCTTATGATGAAATTTTAAGAAATGATGACTACAGTACAAAAGATTTGGATGCAGATTCAATAGTAAAGAAAACTCTCTCTTCATTCCCAGAAGAAATAAAAAGGTTCAAAAGTGGCGAAAAGAAATTATTGGGTTTTTTTATTGGTCAAGTAAATAAAAAGACAAAGGGTAAGTTAAATCATAAAATTATAGCGAAATCAATATCTGACTTTTTGAAAGACTAAAACTTTCTTCCTTGGGACATCAGCTCCCTTACAACAGTATCAATGCCTTTTTTATCGATAATTTTTAGACCTTTAGCAGACACCTTAAGTGTAATAGATTTATTTAAGCTCTCAACCCAAAAAGTTTTTTTCTGAAGATTAATATTAAACCTTCTCCTAGTTTTATTATGCGCATGACTAACATTGTTACCATACATTACTTTTTTTCCTGTTACTTCACAAACTCTTGACATATTTTAACCTTTTATGTTTAAGTTTTATTAAACTGGGGAAATTTAAACTAATAATCGTACCGAACAAACAAAAACAGTATGTTTGAATTAAATAAAAAAATTGAAATAGGAAACTTGAAATTAGACTTTCCCTTCTTTTTGGCTCCAATGGCAGGAGTTACTGACTACGCTTATCGTGTCATAGCAAAAGAATTTGGTGCAGGGGTAGTGTATTCTGAGTTTGTATCAGCTCATGGCATAATTAGAAAAAATGAGAAAACTCTAAAGATGATAGAATTTTCAAATTTTGAGAGGCCAATTGGAATACAAATTTTTGGCGATACACCTGAGGTAATGGAAAATGCTGCAAAATTTGTAAAAGAAGAATTTAATCCAGATTTAATAGATATAAATTATGGATGTCCAGTACCCAAAGTCACAAAAAAAGGGGCTGGATCTGCTGCTTTGAAAGATCTTTGTTTAATGGAGGAGATTACAGAAGCAGTTGTAAATGCTGTAAATATTCCAGTAACTGTTAAAATGAGAGCGGGATGGAACTCTGAAAGTATTGTTAGCACTGATGCAGGAATGAAATTAGAAAAAATTGGCATAAAGGCGATAACTTTGCATCCCAGAACTACTGTCCAAATGTATAAAGGCTCTGCCAATTGGGATCTAATTAAAGAATTAAAAGAAAATGTCTCAATTCCAGTTATCGGAAATGGTGATGTGAAAACTATTGATGATATAAAAAGAATGTTTTCGCATACCAAATGTGATGGAATAATGATAGGAAGAGCTGCTCTTGGAAATCCATGGTTTTTTACGCAGATAAAGAAATTTTTAAACGAAGAAGATTTTAATGAAATTTCTTTAGAAGAAAGATTAGAAGTCTGTAAAAAACATTTTGAACTGTTAGTTCAAACTCATGGAAAAGAAATCGGCTCCAATAATATGAAAAAGCACTTTGGATGGTATTTTAAAAACTTTAAAGGTGCATCAAGTTTTAGAAAAAAAGTTGTGATGGCAAAGAATTATTCTGAAATGAAAGATATTTTGTATAATATTAGGCACTAAAAATAAAGGAAAAATTATGGACAAAAATTTTAAAGCAATTAATGAACCAATAATCGATTTTGAACCAGGTTCAAGTCACAGAGCTCTTCTTAAAGAAGAAATTTTAAGACAATCAGAAAGAGTTAAAGATATTCCTATCATAATTCACGGTAAAGAAGTACGTACGGGAAATACTATGCCCTGTACAAAACCACATGACCATCAGCATGTTTTAGGTCACTATCATCAAGCTGGTGAAAAAGAAATTCAAATGGCTATTGATTCCTCATTAGAAGCTTGGAAGACATGGTCAAATACATCATTAGATGAAAGAGCAAAAATTTTCAAAAAAGTTGCTGACTTAGTCGCAGGAAAATATCGTTATAAAATTAATGCAGCAGCAATGCTTGATATTGGAAAAAGTGTTTTTCAAGCAGAAGTTGATGCTTCTTGTGAGTTAGTTGATTTTTTAAACTTTAATATTGAATTCTCATACCAAATGCAGAATTCTTTCACTCCTATCTCGCCGGATGGAATGAAAAATGAACTGGAGTTTAGACCTTTGGAAGGTTTTGTATTTGCAATCGCACCATTCAATTTTTTTAGTATTGGTGGAAATTTAGCAATATCTCCAGCAATTGTAGGCAATACAGTTCTTTGGAAACCTGCTCCTAGTGCAGTTTATTCTTCCTACATAATTATGGAACTTTACAAAGAGGCAGGTCTTCCTGATGGTGTTATAAATTTCATTCCTGGGGATGGTCCTAAAATAGGTGATCAGGTATTAAAACATAGAGATTTAGCAGGTGTACACTTTACTGGATCGACAAAAACTTTTAAGCATTTGTGGAAAAAAGTTTCAAATAATCTGGATTTATATAAAAGTTATCCAAAAATAGTTGGAGAAACTGGTGGTAAAGACTTTTGTATTGCACATGAATCAGCTGATATTCAAGGACTTGTTACTGCCATGGTAAGAGGTGCTTTTGAATATCAGGGACAGAAATGCTCTGCGATGTCAAGGGCATATTTACCTAAATCAGAATGGTCAGAAATTGAAGAAAAACTTCTCAAAGAGATATCATCAATTGATGTTGGTCCTCCAGAAGACTTCAAAAACTTTGTTAATGCAGTAATTGATGAGGCAGCGTTCGATAGAATAGCTTCTTATCTAGATTATGCAAAAGATAGTAATGATTGCAATATTATTTGCGGTGGTAATTATGATAAATCTAAAGGATATTTTGTTGAACCAACTGTAATTGTAACAACTGACCCTCATTTTAAGACTCTAGAAGAAGAAATTTTTGGGCCTGTTCTTACAATTTTTGTTTACGATAACGAAAACTTTGATGAAACCTTAAAACTAATTGACTCAACTTCTCCTTATGCATTAACAGGATGTGTATTTTCAGAGGACAGAAATATTGTTGATAAAGTAAGGTCTAAATTAAGATTTTCTGCTGGAAATTTTTATATTAATGATAAACCTACCGGCGCTGTTGTTGGGCAGCAACCTTTTGGGGGAAGTAGAGCTTCTGGAACAAATGATAAAGGCGGTTCTATGTTAAATCTTCTCAGATGGACTTCGCCTAGAACTATCAAAGAAACTTTTGAACCTCCGCAAAATTACAAATATCCCTACATGGATGATGAATAAATGAAAATTCATGAATTTCAAGCAAAAGTAATTTTAGAAAATCACGGTGTACCCATACAAAGAGGTTATTCTTTAACAGATGAGAATGAGATAGAAAAAACAATTAAAAAGGTGCAAAATGATTTTAATACTGAAGCCGTAGTTGTAAAAGCTCAAATACATGCTGGAGGAAGAGGTAAAGGTGGAGGTGTTAAGTTTTGTAATACTTATGAAAAAGCACTTGAATCAGCTAAAAATATCTTAGGAATGAATTTAATAACCCATCAAACTGGCGAAGAAGGAAAAATTGTCAATCAATTATTAATTACAGAAGCGCTAAATATTAAAAAGGAATTTTATTTCGCTTTAATGTTTGATAGATCTAAAAATGCTGATGTATTTATTGTTTCAACGGAAGGCGGTGTTGATATTGAAGAGGTAGCAGAAAAAACACCGGATAAAATAGTAAAAGCTTGGGTAAAAGAAGATATGTATCCCCTTTCAAAGGCTATAGACACTATTGTTGATTCTTTAGGTTTATCATCTTTTGATGAAGCTAAAGAGATTTTTAGAAAAATATTTGAATGTTACACAGAATCAGATTGTAACCTTCTCGAAATAAATCCATTGGTACTCACTGAGGACGATAAGATTATTGCACTTGATGCAAAAGTTGATATTGATTCCAATGCACTTTTTAGACAGGATTTAATATCAACTTTTCATGATAAATCAGAAGAAGATCCTCTCGAATTAAAAGCTTCTGAGTATGGATTGAATTATATAAAACTTGATGGCAATGTCGGATGTATGGTAAACGGTGCGGGACTAGCAATGGCAACCATGGATATTATAAAACATTACGGTGGTGAACCTGCAAATTTTTTAGATGTTGGTGGCGCAGCAAATGTTGAAACAATCAAAAATGGATTTAAAATTATTCTTTCAGATCCAAATGTTAAATCAATATTAATAAATATTTTTGGTGGAATTGTTAGATGTGATAGAGTTGCTAATGGCGTAATTCAAGCAGTAAAAGAATTAAATTTAAATGTTGGAGTTGTAGTACGACTTCAAGGAACAAATGCATTACAAGCAAAAAAAATACTTGATGAATCAGATATAGATTTGATAAGTGCTGAAACAATTGATGAAGCTGCAAAAAAAGCTGTTGGAATGGTGATATAGTATGTCGATTCTGTTAAACAAAAATACTAATATTTGTGTACAAGGAATTACTGGTTCCGAAGGCTTATTTCATACTGAGCAAATGATTGATTATGGTTCAAAAGTTGT
>Ga0209433_10000087_pt1 | contig 27566 bp, 22 predicted proteins | sample METZYME_5_50m_FD_187552 | JGI IMG/M metagenome (GOLD analysis project Ga0209433, IMG submission 187552) | Marine microbial communities from oxygen minimum zone in mesopelagic equatorial Pacific - METZYME_5_50m (SPAdes) (version 2) | ecosystem: Environmental > Aquatic > Marine > Oceanic | place...
TCTTCCAGTGACAATAATTTTATAAGGATCTAGGCATGTGAATTTAACAGTGTCACCAATTTTATATCTCCATAATCCAGCATTAGTTGTAATTAATATCGCATAATTTAAATCTTTTTCAACTTCATTTAAAGGAATGACCTTTTCATCTTTTGTACCATATGTATGCATTGGTATAAATTCATAGAATATTCCGTAATCAAGCATTAATAAGAGTTCATCAGAATTATTTTCATATTGAATAGCAAAAAATCCCTCTGATGCATTATAAATTTCGTAATAATGCATTGATTTTTTATTAATAATTTTTTCATACTGATTTAAGTACGGCTTAAAACTAACACCACCATGAAAATATACTTCTAAATTTGGCCAAATTTCTGAAATGTGTTCTTTATTACTTTTTTTTAGAATCTTATTTAAGAGAACAAGCATCCAAGAAGGTACTCCTGCTAGACTTGTTACATTTTCGTTGAGAGTTTCATTAATTATCGCTTCAATTTTATAATTCCAATCATCCATTAACGAAGTTTTATTACTTGGGGTGCTACTAAATTCAGCCCAAAATGGCATATTATCAATGAGAATTGCGGACAAATCTCCATAAAATGTACCATTCATTTCATATGGACTTTTACTTCCACCAAGCCTGAGACTCTTTCCGGTAAAGAGTTGAGAATTTGGATTATTATTTAAGTACATACACAATAAATCCTTACCTGCTGCATAGTGACAATCTTCTAAAGATTCATCGCTTACCGGTATGAATTTACTTTTTGCATTAGTTGTACCACTAGATTTAGCAAACCACTTTATTTTTGAAGGCCAAAAAATATTGCTTTCTCCCTTCCTTGCTAACTCAATTTTATCAGAAAATTGCTCATAGTTAAATACAGGTAATCTTTCCGAAAAGGTTTTATAATTTGTAATGGATTTAAAATCAAACTTTTCTCCGATGTAAGTGCCTTTTGCTGAATTCACAAGTTTTAAAAGTATGTCGTTTTGTACTTCATTTGGATATTTTAAGAAAAGCTCAATTTGATGCATTCTTTTTTTAAGAAACCAGGAAGCAATTGAATTAATTAATGGAATTGGCATCTTTTTTTGTAATTTACCTTCATTTAAATTTATAAAATTTTATGCATTTTGAAGGAGTGGTAAAAAAAATGACTACAGAGTTTTCCTCAGAGGTCAATTATTTTATTGAATTTGATAATAGTTATATTCATCTAAATCAGTTTTTAGAAAAATCACTTACGATTAAATGCGTTGGATATAGTTGTCTTTCTTGCTCAAATGATGGCGAAATTTTTAGACAGGGTTTTTGTAAAAGATGCTTTTTTGAAAGCCCACTAGCAGGAGATTGGATTATAAAGCCTGAATTAAGTAAGGCTCATCTAAACATAGCTGATCGCGATCTTGATTATGAGAAGAAAATTCAACTTCAACCCCATATCGTCTATTTATCAAATACTGGTTCGGTAAAAGTTGGTATCACACGAAAAACACAAGTGCCTCATCGATGGATTGACCAAGGGGCTCATGAAGCAATTGAAATTATAGAAACTCCAAATAGATTTTTAGCTGGAACTGCTGAAGTTGCGTTAAAGAAGTATATGAGTGATAAGACGAATTGGAGAAAAATGTTAAAGAATGAAAGGGATAATACTAATCTATTAAGCTTTAAAGAGCAAGCGAGAACATATATACCGAGTAATCTATTACATTATTTTAATGAAAACAGTAAAGTATTCAATATCAATTTTCCTGTTAAAAAATATCCTTTAAAACCTAATTCGATAAAACTTAAAAAAGACTCAGATTACTCAGGAAAATTAGTTGGAATAAAAGGGCAGTATTTAATATTTGAAGACGATAGTGTGCTTAATTACAGGGCACATGAAGGCCATATATTCATGATAAGAATTGAATCTTAATCAATATTAACTTCTTCGTTAATTTCTAAATTAAATTTATTTCTGAATAGATAGACCCCTAAATATAAAAATGGTGTATCAATTAGTGCGACTAAAATTTTAAAAAGAAAACCTGAAATTAATAATCCTAAAAATTGATCCCAGCTCAACACATTAGTTATACACAACAAGAAAAGAATTGTAAATGTATCAACAAATTGTGAGAAAAAAGTTGAAAAATTATTTCTTAACCAAAGCATTTTACCCTTTGTTAGGTTTTTCCAAAAATGATATATATGAATATCAATATATTGTGCAAATAGATAGCTGAGCATGCTAGAAAGAACCGCAATTATTGTACTTCCAAACACCTTTGTGAATAAGAAATCGTCGACAGGTGAATTTTCCATTGCGGGAACTGAATCTGCAACATAAATTATTAAGGTTGAAAAAACCGCGGCAAAAATCCCAACAGTAACCACTTGATTAGCCTTCTTCTTTCCATAAATCTCGCTGATAAGATCAGTTATTAGAAATGTTATAGGGTAAGGAAGAATACCCACCGATAAGTAAAAAAGTTTTTCTCCAAATATTTCAATATTAATTGGATGCCAATAAAAAAATTTTTGAAAAATTAAATTAGATACTACTAAAGATGTAATAAAAAGAGATGCCAAAATCAAATAAAGTTTTTGGGCTAATATTTTTTTTTTGGGATCCATAAATTTGTCTTTGCTCAAATATAGTAAATCAATTTCTTTTGACTAATTTGTTCTTGCTTATGGATTTTCACAAAAAATATCATATTTCTATCGGATCTAATATTGGAGATAGATTAAAAAATATTCAATCTTCAATCGATTTGATTCATTCTAGAATAAACTCTATTCTTTCAATTTCTTCAGTTTATGAGACCGTATCGGTTGGATTCAAAGGGGAAGATTTTTTTAACGTTTGCGCGTCATTTAATTCCTATAATACACCCCATAAGATTATGAATGAGTTGTTAGAAATTGAAAAGCTTTTAGGCAGAGATAGAGGTAAAGAAAAAAAATATATTTCAAGGATTATTGATATTGATATTTTATTAGTTGAAGAAGTTGTAATTAATTCTGAACAACTTACAATTCCACACACAGAAATGTGTAAAAGAAGATTTGTTCTGGAACCCTTATTAGAAATTGAACCAAATTTGATCCACCCAATAAGTAAAGTTTCTTTAAAAGAAATTTATAGCTCTTCCAAATTGAATCAAAAAATTCAAAAAAAAGACTTATTACTAAAAAACCCATCACATTACCTTTCAATAAGCAAATACAATTACATTGCAATCGAAGGAAATATTGGTTCTGGAAAAACAAGCTTATCCAAATTAATTTCCAGTGACTTCAATACAAAATTGATGCTTGAGAGGTTTATTGATAATCCTTTTTTAGCTAAATTTTATGAAAAACCCAAAGACTATGCCTTCAAACTTGAAATGTCCTTTTTAGCTGACAGGTACCAGCAAACAAGTGAGGATTTATCGCAATTAAATTTCTTTAGTCAAAATATCATAAGTGACTATGATATACACAAGTCATTGATTTTTTCAAAAATCAATCTTAATTCAGACGAATATAATTTATATAGAAAGCTATTCTATTCATTATATAAGAGTATTGTTAAGCCAGATTTAATTATTTTTTTAAATCAAACTATTGAAAATTTAAAAATTAATATTCAAAAAAGAGGAAGAGATTATGAATCAACAATTTCGGAAGATTATTTAAGAAAAATAAATCAAAGTTATTCCGAATTTTTTAAATCTAGACCTGATCTGAATGTCAAATTTGTGGACGTTTCTGAAATGGATTTTGTAATGAACAGACTGGATTATCTTTCTATTATAAATGGAATCAATTAGCTTTTATTTTAGAGAAAAAATCCCAAATAACGATTCCAACTGAAACTGAAACATTAAACGAATGTTTGGTTCCAAACTGAGGTATTTCAACAACAACATCGCTCATATCAATTAATTTTTGGTTAACCCCTTTTATTTCATTTCCAAAAATCAGAGCATACTTTTTTTTTGAATTAACATTAAAATCCTCAAGTCTGGTTGATTTATCAGCCTGCTCAATAGAAATTATTTGAAATTTTTCTTTTTTTAATTCCTGTATGGCTTCCTTACTATTTTCAAAATAACTCCACTTTACCGAATCCGTACTACCTAATGCAGTTTTTCTAATTTCTTTATTTGGGGGACTTGCGGTAATGCCACAAAGAATTATTTCATCTATTAGAAAAGCATCACAAGTTCGAAATATACTTCCAACATTATGTGCACTTCTTATGTTATCCAATATTACTTTAATTGGGGTTTTGGATGAGTTTTTAAATTCCTCAATTGATATTCTATTTAATTCACTATTTTTTAATTTTTTCATTCAGCCTAACTTCACATAATTGTTTTTTAAACAACTAAATAATAATTACATTAGTAAATACGTAGTGGTAAAAATAGTATTTAACTTATCCAATTGAAAAAAGACACAAAAAAAATTACGCCGTTAATGCAGCAATACAATGCTATTAAGACAAAGTACCCTGATGCTTTGCTTCTTTTTAGGGTTGGTGACTTTTATGAAACTTTTGGTGAAGATGCAATCCAAGCCTCTAAAATTTTAGATATTATTTTAACCAAAAGAGGGGCGGGAAGTCAAAGTGAAACAGAACTTGCTGGATTCCCTCATCATTCACTTAATTTATATTTACCAAAGCTGGTGAAAGCAGGTCTTCGTGTAGCAATTTGCGATCAGTTAGAGGATCCAAAAAAGACAAAAAAAATAGTTAAGAGAGGAGTCACAGAGTTAGTAACACCAGGTTTAGCATCTGTTGATGGAGTATTACTGCCAAAGACAAATAATTTTTTAGCATCTGTACATTTCAGTAATAATATTGGAATTTCATTTTTAGATATTTCCACAGGCGAATTTTTATTATCAGAGGGTGATTCAGAATATATTTCCAAATTATTAGCAAACTTCAACCCAAGTGAAATATTACTAGCCAAGCAGCAAAAGAATATTTTCAAGGAAATATTTGGCGAATTTCACAACCTATTTTTTTTAGATGAGTGGGTTTATAATTCTGACTTTGCAATTGAGCTAATCCAAAAACAATTCAAAACCAACTCAGTTAACGGGTTTGGAATTAAGGATTTAAAAGAGGGTGTTATATCGTCAGCTGGTATTTTACACTATTTAAGCGAGACCCAACATCACAAATTGAATCATATAACATCCATTAACCGAATACCAATTGAGGGTCATGTGTGGCTGGACAAGTTCACTATGAGAAACCTGGAAATATTTTATCCTAACACGTTGGAAGGAAAATGTTTAATTGATGTTATTGATAATACCATTTCCCCAATGGGTGGTAGATTATTAAAAAGATGGTTAGCATTACCGTCTACAGACAAGAGCTTGATTTTTAAAAGGCATAATATTGTTGAATATTTTATTTCATCGGAATCAGATAGAAATTTAGTTTGCGAAATGCTATCAACCTTAAGCGATATTGAAAGACTAGTTTCAAAAGTGGCAACGAAAAGAATCATGCCTAGAGAATTATTTAATTTAAATAGTTCTTTAAAAATTATTAAACCTCTCAAAAATAAATTAAAAAAAACAGAGTGTAAGGACTTAAACAAATTGATAAAATCTCTTAGTAATTGTGAACAATTCATCCAAAAGATCGACTCAACACTTTCTGAAAACCCTCCTGTTAACATTAATAAAGGAAATTCGATTTCTTCCAACTTTTCTGATGAATTAAAAGAACTAAGAAGTTTATCTAAAAATACCAAAGACTTTCTTGAAGACATGCTCAAAGAGCAATCAGAAATTACGAAAATTCCTTCTTTAAAAATTTCATCTAACAATGTATTTGGATATTATATTGAGGTAAGAAATACTCACAAAGATAAAGTGCCAGAAAGTTGGATTAGAAAACAAACTTTAGTTAATGCAGAAAGATATATTACTGAAGAATTGAAAGACTATGAGACTAAAATCCTTGGTGCTGAACAGAGAATTATGGAATTGGAAATTAAGATATTTGATGATCTATTAGACTTTTGTCAATCTCACATTCTAGAAATTCAAAATAATTCGTTAATCATTGCGCAACTAGACTGTCTTACTTCATTCTCTAATCTTTCAATTTCAAAAAATTATGTGAGACCAGAAATTGATGATTCTTTAGACATCGAGATTATTAATGGAAAGCACCCTGTCATTGAATCTCAGTTACCCATTGATAAGCCCTATATCCCCAATAGCATTACTTTAAACAGTGAACAACAACAAATCATTATGATTACTGGTCCCAACATGTCTGGTAAATCAGCAATTCTGAGACAAACAGCAATTATTTGCTTACTCGCACAGATTGGATGTTTTGTTCCTGCTGAAAAACTAAAGATGGGTATAATCGATAAAATCTTTACTCGAGTGGGGGCTTCTGATAATATTAGTATGGGGGAGTCAACATTCATGGTTGAGATGAACGAGACTGCTCTTATTTTAAATAATATTTCTGAAAGGAGTTTGATACTACTAGATGAAATCGGAAGAGGAACAAGCACATATGATGGTATTTCAATTGCTTGGGCGATTTCCGAGTATTTACATGAACACAAGTCTAAACCCAAAACTTTATTCGCAACTCATTATCACGAATTAAATCAAATGGCAGATTCATTTGAAAGAATCAAAAATTTTAATGTCTCAATAAAAGAAGAAAAAAATCAGATATTATTTATGAGAAAATTAGTTCCGGGCAGTAGTGAACACAGCTTTGGAATTCATGTTGCTAAAATGGCAGGAATGCCTAAAGATGTTTTAGAAAAAGCAAATGATATGTTAAAGCAGCTTGAACACACTCGATCCTCAAAAGAATTAGTAGTCAATAAAATATCTCCACAATTACAATTTTTTAATGTAAATGATCCCTTATTGGAAGAATTAAAGAAAGAGTTAGATGGCTTAAATCTTGACGAATTAACTCCTATCGAAGCTCTTTTAAAACTAAATGAGCTAAAAAGAAAAATAAAGAATTCGTAATTTTTTTTATTTTTAACATCTTACAAAAAAACTAACGTATGAAGACTTATTTAATCTTATTTTACTTTTTATTTCTTACTTTTTTTACTAATGCCCAAAATTTAAATTCACCTAACAATAATTTAGATTTAAATTTTAGTATTGACCAAAACGGAAGAGCTACCTATTCCTTAAATTTTCATAATCAACCAGTAATATTAAATAGTGGATTAGGATTTATTTTGAAAGATAATGTTGAATGGATGAGGGTTGATACTCTGGATATGGTGAATAATTTTAAAGTTGTTAATGTATCGTTTACTTCCATTGATGAAAAGTGGACACCGGTTTGGGGTGAAGAAAGTGAAATCAGAAATAATTATAATGAAATGTTTGTTGAGCTTATACAGGCTCAATCTCAAAGAAGGGTAAATATTAGATTTAGGCTATTCGATGATTCTTTGGGTTTTAGATACGAGTTTCCATTACAGGAAAAACTAGGTTCATTTATAGTTATTGACGAAAAAACCGAGTTTGCGATGACTGATAATCATAAGGCCATGTGGATTCCAGGGGATTATGACACGCAGGAATATAACTATACCACCTCGAGACTTTCTGAAATTGAACAAAAATCCATTGAATTCAATGAGGAGAATGTTTCAATGTTTAGATTTTCTAACTGGGGAGTACAAACCGCACTAATGATGAAGTCAGATGATGGAATTTATATAAATATTCACGAAGCTGCATTAATTGAATATTCTGCAATGCATTTAGAGTTTAATCCTTCTAATATGACTTTTGAAAGTCATTTAACCCCTGATGCATATGGAAATATGGCCTACATGAATGCTCCACATAATACACCTTGGAGAACTGTGATTGTTAGTGATGATGCCAGAGATATTTTAGCAAGCAGAATTACCTATAATTTAAATGAGCCGTCAAAGATAGAAGATACCTCATGGATAAAACCCACAAAATATATGGGTGTATGGTGGGAGATGATTACGGGTCAAAGTACATGGTGGTATACAAATGATTTGTCCTCAGTAAGAATTAATGAAACAAATTATGATGAGTTAAATCCAAATGATTCACATGCTGCAAATAATAAAAAGGTGATGAGATATATTGACTTTGCCTCTGAGCATGGTTTTGATGCTTTACTTGTTGAGGGTTGGAATATAGGATGGGAAGACTGGTTTGATAAGAAAAAGGATTACGTATTTGATTTTTTGACGCCATACCCTGATTTTGATATTGATAAATTAAATAAATATGCAAAAGATAAAGGTATAAGTTTAATGATGCACCATGAAACCTCTGGGGCTATTAGAAATTATGAAAGGCACATGGATGAAGCATATTCTTTGATGAATAAATATGGCTATAAGTCAGTAAAAAGTGGATACGTGGGAAGGATAATTCCAGCTGGTGAGAGACATTATGGACAATATATGGTTGATCATTATATTTATGCAATTGAAAAGGCTGCAGATTATAAAATAATGGTTAATGCACATGAGGCTGTCAGGCCAACAGGTGTTGGACGAACTTATCCAAATCATATTGGTAATGAATCTGCTCGTGGTGCAGAATTTCGAGGTTCTAAGCTAAATCACACAACTATTTTACCTTTTACTAGATTAATTGGAGGACCAATGGACTACACACCTGGGATCTTTGAAATGGATCCTAGAAAAAACAGACCAGATTTCACACCAAATCTAAATGAAACTCTTGCGCCAGGGTCTGTTACAACAACCTTAGCTAATCAGCTTGGATTGTATGTGGTAATGTATAGTCCTTTACAAATGGCAGCAGATTTGCCAAAGAATTATATGCGTTTTCCAGACGCATTTCAATTCATCAAAGATGTTGCTTTAGATTGGGATAAATCAGTGTATTTAGAGGCAGAGCCAGGCGAGTACATAACGATTGCAAGAAAAGAAAAGGGGACTCATAATTGGTTTGTTGGAAACTCAAATGGATATAATATAAGGGATGCCGAAATTGATTTTGGTTTTTTAGATAAGAATAAAAAATACACTGCAACAATATATCGTGATGCAAAGGATGCAGATTATGCTAAAAATCCTCAGTCATATAAAATTGAAAAAATAAGTGTAACATCAAAAAGTAAAATTAAAATAAGAACTGTTCCTGCAGGGGGTTTTGCTATTTCAATTTTACCAAATTAAGTTTCATATTTGAAAATTTATCTTAAATTTGCTTCCGCACTTAAAGGTGCTTGTTCTTTAAAAATGCGAAAGTAGCTCAGGGGTAGAGCATCACCTTGCCAAGGTGAGGGTCGCGGGTTCAAATCCCGTCTTTCGCTCCATTAAAATATTTGCTGAAGTGGTGGAATTGGTAGACACGTTGGACTTAAAATCCAATGGATAGTAATATCCGTGCGGGTTCAAGTCCCGCCTTCAGTACAAAACCCTCATCAACTTGATGAGGGTTTTTATTTTATTTAAATCTAGATTTTTTCTTTTTCTTTTTCTTTGATCTTTTTTTGGAACTAATTTTCCTTCTTGATTTTTTTCTATCATTACCATTTCTGAATGGCATTTCTTCAAAATCAATAGAACTTCCTAAAATAATTTCATTTCCTCTAAAATCAATTTTTTTAATGTTGGACTTTAATTTATCAGCGAAATCTTTGTCAATCTCAAAAAAAGTTTGATATCTGTTTAGTTCGATTTTACCAATTTCAATATCATTAGATTTTAAAGCTCTGTTAATAATTGAAATAATATCAATCGGAGTTGCTCTATGTTTTCTTCCAATGTTAATCGAAAATCCTGCTAGTGATTTACCATTTCCTCTTTTTTTGTCAGATTTTCTGCTCCTTTTTGATTGTAATTTATTTGACTCTTTATAATAATTTAAAAATCTGTTAAATTCAGCTGATACAAATCTTTTAATTAACTCATCACGATCAAGCCATTCAAGTCTTTTATAAATATCATCTAGGAATGGCTTAATCTGCTTTTCATCAACTTCGACATTTTCGATTTTATCAATCAGTTTATATAGTTGGTTTGAACAAATTTCAATCCCCGTTGGGACTTCTTTATTATAGAATTTTATACCACCTTTCTTTTCAATCGATTTTATTTTTCTTTTTTCACTGTCATTAGAAATTGCAATTGAAATTCCACTTTTTCCAGCTCTTCCTGTTCTTCCACTCCTATGGATATAAACCTCAGGATCATCAGGAAGAGAATAATTAATTACATGAGTAATATCGTCTACATCTAAGCCACGAGCTGCAACGTCAGTCGCAATTAGAATTTCTAATGATTTGTTTCTGAATCTTTGCATAACTTCATCCCTCTGGCTTTGAGATAAATCACCGTGAATTGCATCTGCATTATACCCTTCAGCCATAAATTTATTTGCGATTTCTTTTGTGTGTCTTTTAGTTCTACAAAAAACAATTCCATATATATTGGGATTGAAGTCAGCAATTCTTTTTAGCGCTTCGTACTTATTTCTAGAACTTACATTATATATATGATGTTCTATGTTTTTAGCTCCTGAATTAATTTTTGATACACTTATTTCCCTTGCATCTTTCATGTATCTTTTTGCAATACTTTTCACCTCTTTAGACATCGTAGCTGAAAAAAGCATTGTCTGTCTGTTGGTTTTTGTTCTTTCCAATATAAAGTCTAAATCATCCTTAAAGCCCATACTTAGCATTTCATCTGCTTCATCGAGTACTACTTTATTAACCAATTCTAATTTTAAAACTCGCCTGTTAATTAAATCTTTGGTTCTTCCAGGTGTTCCAACTATAATATGAACTCCTTTTTTTAATGATTTAATTTGTGTTTCAATATTAGCTCCTCCGTAAACAGATAAAATTTTAATTCCTGAAACATATTTTGAGTAAGTTTCCAAATCTTTACAAATTTGGATGCAAAGTTCCCTTGTTGGACACAATATTATAGATTGTACATAATTATCTTTTAATTGAGTTTTCTGGATTATTGGTAACCCAAAAGCTGCAGTTTTACCTGTACCTGTTTGAGCAAGTGAGATAAGATCTCTAGTGTCGGTTAATAAAAATGGAATAGATTGTTCTTGAACCTCTGTAGGGTTAACAAAGCTCATTTCTTTTATGGCTTTACATAAATCATTATTAACACCAATTTCTTTAAATGCAGACATTAAAATCGTTCTAGCTGCAAATGTCGACTATTTAACTCGGTAATTTATTATAAAAAAATTAAAATTTTTTTTCAATTCATTATTAATTTAAATAAATAGATTATTATATTTACATCAATGAAAAAATTACAATTAAATATGTGGTGGTGGAAACATGAAATATTCATTTCGTGAGGTAGTCGCTATATTTTAATTTGAAAAAAGCTTATCATCACGATAAGCTTTTTTTTTTGTAACATTTTAAATTATATAGTTAGTAATTAGTTTTAGTTTGTTTATTTATATTTAATTAAGGGAGTAATATTTTTACTCCCTTTTTTAGTACTTAACTTTTTAAAAAATTTGTTAGTTGATTTTGTAATTCAATAATATTATTAATTTTTCAAAATAAAATTAATAAGCTAATGGAGATGGGCTAAAATTAATTTTACTGCTCCTTTATTTTGGTTAAAATATTTAGTGCATTTTTTTGACATTTCTTGTCTTATGTTTCTATCCGAAATAATCGAATCTATAGTGTTTTTAAACTCCTTGTAATCCGAAATACTAATCATACTTCCATTCTTTATCATCTTTTCGGCCTCCTCAAAACCATTGTAGTTTTTGCCTATTATTATTGGTTTTGAAAAGTAAGCTGGCTCCAGTGTGTTATGTAGCCCCCTTTTTCCCATTCCACCTCCGACATAAGCAATTGTGCAATATGAGTATAGTGAAGCTAATATTCCGATATTATCGATAATTAAACATGAAGATTCTTTCAAATTTTTAATTGACTTTATTTTTGAAAATAATAGTGACTTATCTCCTAAATGTTTTTTAATTCTTTCAGGATTTTCACCCATTTCATGTGGGGCAATGATATATTTATTTTTTCCATCGCAATCGTTAATAAATTTAATTATTAAATCTTCATCTTCTTCCCATGTACTTCCAAATACAATACAATCATTATTTCCGATAAAGCTGTCTACAAGATTAGCTGTTTTATTGTCTAATTTTTCAATAACAGAATCAAATCTTAAATCCCCACAAACAATTACATTTTTATTTCCTATTTTCTCAACTATTTTTTTTGAATTTTCATTTACCACAAATATCAAATCAAATGCTTTTATCGCTGAATTTATTTTAAATATTTTTTTTAAATAATTTAACTTAAAACTGCTGCCTATTGAGTAAACTTTTGATCCATTAATTTTTGCATGTTTGATAAAATTTGGCCAAACTTCGTTTTTAATAAAAAATGTAGCTTTTGGAGAAATTATTTCATAAAACTTAATACAATTTTTATCTGATTCAATAGGGAGGTAAATGACACAATCGAATAAGTTTGTATTAGTATTTTCATAACCTGAAGGTGAAATAAATGATAGTAAGAATTTATGATTATTGAATTTCTCTTTTAGATTCTTAATTAATTTTTCTGACATTAAATATTCGCCGTGAGATGCACAATGAATATGTATGATACTATCAGCTTTATTAAACGAGGATTTTAATTTTTCAAAACTCATCTTCCTGCCTAAAACTCCCTTCTCAATTTTTTTTGAAAAAGGGGCGAGAAGGTTTATTGCAACTTCGAATATTTTAACTATGAGAGAATTAATATTGTAAATTTTAAACAAAAGTAACCAAAAATTAATATTATATTAGTTTGTCCCAAATCAATATCATTATGAAAAAATTATTGTTTTTAATCTCATTATTCACTTTAACACTGAGCGCACAAGACTACTACATTCACGCCGGAAAAATGTTCGACTCAAAAGAGGGAAAGATGTTAGATAAGATGACAATCATTGTTTCAGGTACTGAAATTAAGGGTGTAAAAAAGGGCTTTGAAATTCCAGACAGTGATAATATCATTATTGATTTAAAAGATTCAACCGTAATGCCTGGATTTATTGATTTACATGTGCATATGGAAAGCGAATATAATCCTGAAAAATATTTAAATGAATTTACAGCAGAGGAATCAGAAATAGCTTTCAGCTCAATAAAATTTGCAAAACGTACTCTGATGGCTGGTTTCACAACAGTAAGAGATTTGGGTGGAAGTGGTGTAAATATTTCTTTGAGAAATGCTATCAATAAGGGTGAAGTCATAGGGCCTAGAATATTTACTGCTGGAAAGGCGATTGGAACAACAGGAGGTCACGCTGACCCAACAAATGGATGGAAAAAAAGTATAGCAGGAGACCCAGGACCACAGGATGGGGTTATTAACGGAGTTGATGATGCTAGAAAAGCAGTTCGTGAAAGATATAAAAACGGGGCTGATGTCATTAAAATTACTGCGACTGGTGGGGTTATGAGTATTGCAAAAAATGGACAAAATCCTCAATTTACGATTGAAGAAATTAAAGCAATTTGTGAAACTGCAAAGGATTATGATATGACCGTTGCAGCACATGCACACGGAGATGAAGGGATTCAAAGAGCTATAAAAGGAGGTGTTCTTACAATTGAGCATGGCACATTATTAAGTGATGAGTCGATGAAACTAATGAAGGAATATGGAACTTATTATGTTCCTACAATTACTGCAGGAAAAGAGGTAGCAGCTAATGCAAAAATTCCCGGCTACTATGATGAACTAGTAGTACCCAAAGCTTTAGCAATTGGCCCAAAGATTCAAAGTACTACAGAAAGAGCATATAAGGCTGGTGTCAATATTGCTTTTGGCTCAGATGCAGGTGTATTCCCACATGGAAATAATGCAAAAGAGTTCAGGTTTATGAATGAAGCTGGAATTCCGGTTATCGAATGTCTTCAAGCGGCGACCATTGTAAATTCTAAAATTCTTTCTATGGATTCTAAAATAGGACAAATAAAAAACGGATTTTTTGCTGATATCATAGCTACTAAATCAAACCCTGAAAATGATATTAGAACCCTAGAGAACGTAATATTTGTAATGAAAAATGGTGAGATTTATAAGAACTAGGAATTTTTTTTAAAACTAGAAATAAGAATTAAAATCATCCCAGTGGTTACAGAAACGTCAGCTATATTAAATATTCCAGTCTTGAATATGCTGCCAAAATTTAAATAAAGAAAGTCTGTTACGGATCCAAATACAATTCGGTCAAAAATATTGGCGATTCCACCACCAATAATTAAAGAAAAACCAATGATTGAAATCTTGTCAAGTGATTTATCAAAGTATGTGTATATGGTAATTGAAATTAATACCACTATTGGCAAAACAATTAGTAATAAAATTCTTGGTGTTTCAGAAAGTTCACTACCCATTCCTAAAAATGCACCAGTATTTTCGACTTTTATTAGAGTAAAGATATCTCCGACTATGCTGTTTTCAACATAACTCTCAAAATTATTCCTAACCCAAATTTTTGAAATTTGATCGAATGCAATACTTAAAAAAACTATTATAGTAATTAATAAATTGCGTTTTCTTTTATCTAACATTTTCCAAATTTAATGAACTTGAATTTATATCACCATTTATTTTTCTTACCAAACCCTGTAGCACCTTTCCTGGTCCAATCTCAATAAACTCATCAGCTCCATCTTTAACCATCTGTTGTATTGATTGCGTCCATTTCACCGGACTAGTTAGCTGAGAGATTAGATTATTTTTGATTTCAACTTCAGACGAGTATGGTTTACCGGTTACATTTTGATATATTGGGCATATAGGATCAGAAAAAACAGTTTGATTGATAGCATTTTCGAGTTCTTTTTTTGCTTGTTCCATTAAGGGGGAGTGAAATGCGCCTCCGACAGGTAAAACCAATGCACGCCTAGCACCCAGTTCTTTTAATTTTACACATGCTAATTCGATTGCTTTTAGTTCACCTGAAATAACCAATTGGCCTGGACAATTATAATTCGCTGAAACAACGATTCCCTCAATTTTTTCACATATATTTTCAACAAGCTTATCTTCTAGGCCTAAAACAGCTGCCATTGTTCCAGGATTATTTTCACAAGCTTTTTGCATGGCATTAGCTCTAATCGAAACCAAATTTAAACCATCTTCAAAGGAGATAGATTTATTAATAACAAGTGCTGAAAATTCGCCTAATGAATGACCTGCAACCATTTCTGGAATGATTTCACTTTCTTTACTTATTCCTAATATTACAGAGTGTAAAAAAATTGCAGGCTGAGTAACCGATGTTTGTTTTAGGTCTTCAGCTGAACCATTGAACATTATATCACTTATTTTGAAACCTAAAATTTCATTTGCCCTATTGAAAAGTTCATAAGCAATTTTTGAATGTTCAAATAGATCTTTACCCATGCCTGAAAATTGCGATCCTTGACCTGGAAATATATATGCTTTCATTATTTAATTTTTATATAGGTTTTATATGTAAATGAATATTTATGACGTTCATCTTTTTCGTGTTTTTCTTCTTCAGCTAGCTCCCATTCGTTCTCATTAATTTTTGGGAAAAAAGTATCGGCATCAAATTCTTCATGAACCCTGGTCAACTCAATTTTATCGCAGTACTTCATGGCAAGATTGTAAATCTGACCACCCCCAATAACAAAAGGATTTTCATCTTCACGAGTTTCTATTAATGCATCTTTAAAATTACTTACAACACTAACTTCATCCGGAAAGTATTTTTCATTTTTTGTTGAAATAATTATATGCTTTCGGTTCGGCAATAGACCCGGAAACGAATCAAATGTTTTTCTACCCATTATTATGCAATGGCCAGATGTTAGTCTCTTAAATCTTTTGAGGTCGTCAGGTAAACTCCAAATCAAGTCATTGTTTTTTCCAATAGCATCATTTTCAGCAGCAGCAACGATAATAGTTATAGTTTTTTTCATTAAGGCAATTGATTAAACCGCAACTTTTCCTTTGATGTGTGGATGAGGGTCATAGTTTTCAAGAATAAAGTCTTCAAATTTGAAATCAAAAATATCTTTTACTTCTTTATTGACTTTTATGGTAGGAAGCTTTCTTGGTTTTCTTGAAAGTTGTAGTTTCATTTGATCAAAGTGATTACTGTATATATGAGCATCTCCAAATGTGTGTACAAAATCGCCAGGCTTTAAATCACAAACCTGGGCTATCATAATTGTAAGCAGAGAGTATGAAGCAATATTAAATGGTACACCCAAAAAAATATCTGCACTTCTTTGATATAATTGACAAGAAAGTTTTCCGTTAATTACATTAAATTGAAAAAAAGCATGACATGGCGGTAATGCAGCCTTACCGTTAGCAACGTTAGTTTCAAAAGATTTTGAAGTATCCGGTAAAACAGATGGGTTCCAAGCTGATATTAAGTGTCTTCTGCTGCTTGGATTATTTTTTAAATCATTTATTAGGTTGGATATTTGATCAATTCCATCATTGTTCCAATTTCTCCATTGAAATCCATATACTGGCCCAAGATCTCCGTTTGAGTTTGCCCAAGCATTCCAAATATTTACACCATTTTCCTTAAGATATTTTATATTGGTATCTCCTCTTAAAAACCATAATAGTTCATAAATTATGGATTTTAAATGTAGTTTTTTTGTTGTTACCATAGGGAAACCATCAGCAAGATTAAATCTCATCTGATATCCAAAAACACTTTTTGTACCTGTTCCAGTTCTATCTTCTTTTAGTTCTCCACAGTCCAGAACATGTTTAACTAAGTCTAAATATTGCCTCATAAATTTAATAAGTAAAAATAATTAATAGTGATAATCTTAATGATTAAGAAATGTAAAAGTTATTAACTTTTTAACCGATAATCATCCCTGCGATTGTAGCAGACAGTAGGGAGGCAATTGTACCTCCAATCAATGCTTTAAAACCAAATTTTGAAAGATTTTTTCGTTGCTTTGGCTCAAGAGCACCGATTCCTCCGATTTGTATTCCAATAGATGCAAAATTTGCAAAACCACACAGCATATATGTAGCTATAATAATTGATTTTTGATAATTTAAATGAATTATATTAGTAGCATCTTTCAAATCAGACAGCTGTATATATCCAATAAATTCACTTGCTGCAAGTTTAATCCCAAGTAATTGTCCCATTAAAGTAATATCGTCTTTGGCAACTCCGATTAACCACATAACTGGGGCAAAAATATAACCTAAGATTAGCTCCAATGAAAGTTCAGAATAAACCGTTTTTTCGCTAATCCACTCATTAATATTTAAAATACTTCCAAATCCACTTAGTAAATAATTAATTAATGCAATAAAGGCAATAAATACCAAAAGCATTGCAGCTATGTTGGCCGCCAATTTTAGACCTTCAGATGTTCCAATTGAAATTGCATCCAAAAAGTTTGAGCCTATTTTTTCTTGTGAAACCTCAACATTTGAATTAATTTTTTCAGTCTCAGGAAATAAAATTTTAGAAATAACAATAGCACCAGGTGCTGCCATTACTGATGCTGTTAAAAGATGTTTTGCATAGTACACCTTAAGGCCAGGATCCTCTCCACCCAAAAAGCCGATGTAAGCAGCAAGTACTCCACCAGCCACTGTTGCCATTCCTCCAATCATCACTAGTAAAATTTCTGATTTTGACATTTTTTCAAGGTATGCTTTAATCATTAGAGGAGATTCGGTTTGACCAAGAAATATATTTCCAGCAACACTCAAACTTTCTGGGCCAGAAACACCTAATAGCTTAGATAAAAGCAAGGCCATGACCTTGACTATTTTTTGTATAATACCAAGGTAGAACAAAATAGATGTTAATGCAGCAAAGAAAATCACAGTTGGTAAAATTGAAAAAATAAATACATTACCAAAGTTATCAGCACTAACTAAGTCGCCAAATAGAAACTTTGTTCCCTCCATTGTAAAGTCAAGAATCTTGACAAATACTTTTCCTGCACTTTCAAAAATCATTTTTACCCAACTAATCTTTAAGACCCCAACAGCTAAAATTAGTTGAAGAAGTAAACCGGTTGCAGCAGTTTTCCAATTAATGGCTTTTTTATTATTAGAAAGTAAGTAAGTCGTAAATATTAAAAAGGATATCCCAAGAATACCTCTCAAAAAACCCTCAAATGTGAATCCTGTACTTGGGACTATACTTTGTTCTTGTGCAAAAGCAAAAGTATTTGCTGAAAGAAATAATAATAAGGACAAAGCCCTTTTCTTATTATCTATTTGAAATTTCATCCCTAATTTTTGCAGCAGATTCATAGTTTTCATTTTGAACAGCTATTTTTAATAATTCTTCCAATTCTTTGGTGGTTTTTTCTTTAAGGTCATTATTTTCAGTTTCGGAATTTTCATCAGAAAATAACTCTTTAAGGAGTGATTTTTCGTCAATTTCCTTTTCTATTTTAATAACAACACCTGCTTCTTCAAGGATATTTTCATAAGTGTAGATTGGAGCTTCAAATCTAATAGCTAATGCAATAGCATCGCTAGATCTAGAATCAATTATTTCTTCAATTCCATCTCTCTCACAAATAACGCTTGAGTAAAAAACCCCTTCTACCAACTTGTGTATAATCACTTGTTTTATTTTGATATCGAACCTAACACAAAAATTTTTAAATAAATCGTGTGTTAATGGTCTTGGTGGCTTAATTTCTTTTTCAATTGCTATTGCTATAGATTGAGCCTCATTAGTACCAATTACTATTGGAAGCTTTCTCTCACCCTCTATTTCACTCAAAATTAATGCATATGCCCCGTTTTGAGTTTGACTGTAGGAAATACCGTTTATTAGTAATTGAATAAGATTCATATGTTAAATCTATTGTAATGTTTTAGATTAAAAAAGTATAGTTTAGCCATTTGAAGATTTGAATTCTTTTAGCTTATCGATTAATTTTGGAACAACCTCAAAAGCATCACCAACAATCCCATAATCTGCTGCCTTGAAAAAAGGAGCTTCGGGATCGGTATTAATTACAACTTTTACCTTTGATGAATTGACACCGGCAAGATGCTGGATTGCACCAGATATACCAATTGCGATGTATAAATTTGATGACACTGGCTTTCCGGTTTGCCCAACGTGTTCACTGTGAGGTCTCCATCCCAAATCAGAAACTGGCTTTGAGCATGCTGTGGCTCCCCCAAGGATATCGGCAAGATTTTCAATCAGGTGCCAATTTTCAGGGCCCTTTAGTCCTCTTCCACCAGAAACAACGATATCAGCATCGGCAATTGTAACCTTATTGGATGTTTTTTCAACAGATTTAACTTTATTTCTTGATTCAGAAATATTAAAATTTGTTTCTGTAGCTTCGGAATTAATCGGATTTTCCTTTAAGCCATACGAGTTTTTTGATATTGCTAAAATAACTTTGCTTTTCATAATTTCAACATTTTCAAAGGCTTTATTGGTAAACGTATTTCTTTGAACTGATATTCTGTCCCCCATTGTGGGCTTAGAAATAACATTTGTGACATAACCAGCATCAATTTTTACCGAAAGTATGCCTCCGATATATTTTGAATTCGAACTTGAACTCAACACTAGTAAATCACAATTTTCACTTTTAAAAATCTCGCTTATGCAATTAGAATAAATTTCAGGATCAAAGTTATTGAGTTCTTGATTTTTAGCGTTTATTATTTTTTGAACTCCATAGTTAGATAGTCTTTCGGGCTCAGATGCATTGAAACTTAGTGCGATTAAACTCCCACCATTCTCAGACGAAACCTGAGAAGCATAAGATGCAATCTCTAAAGCATCTTTTTTAAAATTTCCGTTCTCATCTGTTTCTGCAAAAATTAGTATTTTCATATTATAATGCTTTTGCTTCGTTGTGTAATAAATCAATTAACTTTTCGACTTCATCAGCCTGAACAATAGTTACCTCACCTTTAGGTTGAGGTTTTTCAAAATCTTTAGAATGAGTTGCAAAATAATCCTCATCCGAGTCAATGACAACTAACTCTTTTTTTCTTGCCATCATTATACCCCTCATGTTTGGAATTCGTAAATCACTCTCTTCAACTAACCCTTTTTGACCACCTATTATGAGTGGTAAATGAGTAGATATATTTTCCTTACCGCCTTCAATTTCTCTTGATGCTTCAACATTATTGCCAGAAATCTTTAAATCAATGCATTTATCAATAAAATTTATGTCAGTGAAAGCCGATATCATTCCAGGAACCATTCCACCGTTGTAGTCGATAGATTCTCTTCCCGCAATAATTAGATCGTAGGAATTTAGTTTAATATAATCTGAAATATGCTTAGCAACAGAGAGGCCATCTTTGGGATCATGATTAATCCTTACAGCTCTATCAGCTCCGATCGCTAGTGCTTTTCTTAAGGTAGATTCTGTGTCTTGCAATCCAACATTAATTACATCGATGGTAGCATTATTTTTTTCCTTAAACCAAATCGCTCTGGTTAAACCAAATTCGTCATTCGGGTTGATAACAAATTGCACACCAGATTTATCAAACTTACTGTTGTTTTCAGTAAAATTTATTTTTGATGTAGTGTCAGGAACATGACTTATACATACTAGAATTTTCATAAAATTAGTATTCAAAAATTGTTTAACAAAGTTACTAATTTGCAAAACAAAAAACTTTAAATAGTAAATATTTTTAGCATATTGACGTTTAATTTTAACTGCTTTATTATTTTTGATAAAAATTAAATTTTATGAGGACTATTCAATTCAGAGAAGCTGTTTGTGAGGCAATGAGTGAAGAAATGAGGAAAGATGAAAGTATCTTTCTGATGGGTGAAGAAGTTGCTGAGTATAATGGTGCATATAAAGCATCCAAAGGAATGCTTGACGAATTTGGTCCCAAAAGAGTTATTGATACTCCGATTTCGGAATTAGGTTTTGCAGGAGTGGCAATCGGTTCAACAATGACAGGTAATAGACCAATAGTTGAATACATGACTTTTAATTTTTCATTAGTTGGAATAGATCAAATTATCAACAATGCTGCTAAAATTAGACAAATGTCAGGCGGTCAATTCAATTGTCCTATTGTTTTTAGAGGCCCTACAGCATCGGCTGGTCAACTAGCTGCAACTCATTCTCAAGCTTTTGAAAATTGGTTTGCCAATACCCCGGGTCTAAAGGTAATTGTACCTTCAAATCCATATGATGCTAAAGGATTATTAAAATCAGCTATTCGTGATGATGACCCAGTAATATTTATGGAAAGTGAACAGATGTATGGAGATAAAGGGGAGGTTCCTGAGGGAGAATACACTATTCCCATTGGTGTTGCTGACATAAAAAGAGAAGGTTCAGATGTTACAATTGTTTCTTTTGGCAAAATAATTAAGGAGGCTTTCAAGGCAGCCGATGAATTAGTTAAAGAAAATATTTCATGTGAAATTATTGATCTGAGGACAGTCCGACCTATGGATCATGAAACCATACTAAATTCTGTAAAAAAAACTAATAGACTTGTGATTTTAGAAGAAGCTTGGCCATTTGGGAATGTTGCAACAGAGATTACCTACCAGGTTCAATCACAAGTATTTGATTATCTTGATGCTCCGATAGAAAAAATTAATACCGCTGATACACCTGCTCCATATTCTCCGGTTTTACTCAAAGAATGGCTTCCTAACAGTGAAGATGTAATAAAAGCGGTTAAAAAGGTACTCTACAAATAACCAAAGAGTTTTTCTTAATTAACTCTATTTCACTATTTTTGCCAACTAATTAAAAAAATTAACTATGGATTCAATGATGATTTACATGCCAATAATCATGTCAGCTTTAGGTCTTGCTTATGTTTTTGTAAGAAGGTCCTGGGTGATGAAACAAGACGCGGGTGACGGAAAAATGAAAGAGATTTCTGATCATATTTATGAAGGCGCGTTAGCCTTTTTAAATGCTGAATATCGTTTATTATCTGTATTTGTATTGGTGGTCAGTGCAGTTCTTGCAGGTATATCATTTATTGTTCCGACAACTCATATTTTAATTGTTGTATCATTTATTTTTGGAGCATTTTTCTCTGCTTATGCTGGTAACATAGGAATGAAGATTGCTACCAAAACAAACGTAAGAACTACTCAGGCAGCCAAAACATCTCTGCCAAATGCACTTAAAATTTCATTTGCTGGCGGAACTGTTATGGGACTAGGCGTAGCAGGGTTAGCTGTATTAGGTTTAACAGCTTTCTTTATCATATTCTTTAACCATTTTATGGGTGGTGTTTGGGCCGATACCGATTATGGATCTGCAAGTGATACCATGACTATAGTTCTTGAAACCCTTGCTGGATTTTCATTAGGAGCAGAATCAATTGCTTTATTTGCAAGAGTAGGTGGTGGAATTTATACAAAAGCCGCAGATGTAGGTGCTGATTTAGTTGGAAAAGTTGAGGCTGGAATTCCTGAAGATGACCCTCGAAATCCAGCTACTATTGCTGATAATGTAGGAGATAATGTAGGAGATGTCGCTGGTATGGGAGCTGACTTGTTTGGTTCATATGTAGCAACAGTCCTCGCTGCCATGGTCCTCGGAAATTATGTTATCATTGATATGGGAGGCTCGATTGATGATACTTTTGGGGGAATTGGACCAATTTTACTACCAATGGCAATCGCCGGATTAGGTATTATTATATCCCTAGTAGGTACACTATTTGTAAAAATAAATTCCAATGATGCCAAGGAGGCCGAAGTTATGGGTGCTCTCAATAAAGGAAATGGAATTTCTATCCTACTGGTTGCATTTTCCTGTTTTTTCCTTGTTAAATATATGCTTCCCGAAACTTTAAACATGGAGTTTTTCGGTGAAGGATTAAAAGATATCGCTTCAATAAATGTCTTCTACGCTACATTAACCGGGTTAATTGTTGGCTGGTTTATTTCTGCAATTACTGAATATTACACAGGATTGGGCAAAAACCCTGTTCTTGAAATCGTTCAAAAATCAAGTACTGGTGCAGCTACCAATATTATTGCAGGTTTAGCAACGGGTATGATTTCAACTTTTGGATCTGTAATTCTATTTGCAGCTGCAATATGGGCAGCATATGCTTTCGCTGGTTTTTACGGAGTAGCTCTATCTGCTTCAGCTATGATGGCAACAACCGGAATGCAATTAGCAATTGATGCATTTGGTCCAATCTCAGATAATGCTGGTGGGGTAGCTGAAATGAGTGGACAAGATCCAATTGTTAGAGAAAGAACTGACATTTTAGATTCAGTAGGTAATACAACTGCTGCAACCGGAAAAGGTTTTGCAATTGCTTCTGCAGCCCTTACTTCGCTTGCTTTATTTGCAGCTTACGTCACATTTACTGGAATTGAAGGTATAAATATATTCAAAGCTCCAGTTTTAGCAATGTTATTTGTTGGAGGTATGGTTCCAGTAGTATTTTCAGCTCTGGCTATGAATGCTGTTGGAAAGGCCGCGATGGAAATGGTTTATGAGGTTAGAAGACAGTTTAAAGAAATTCCTGGAATTATGAAGGGAAAGGCAAAACCAGAATATGATAAGTGTGTTGATATTTCAACGAAGGCATCACTAAAGGAGATGATGTTACCTGGAATATTGACAATAGGAACTCCGATAATTATTACAGTTTTACCAATGTTATTCGGACTAGATAACCAATTAATTGCTGAAATGCTTGGTGGATATATGGCCGGAGTTACGGTTAGTGGAGTTTTATGGGCAATTTTCCAAAACAATGCCGGTGGTGCGTGGGATAATGCAAAAAAATCTTTTGAGGCAGGTGTTGAAATTAACGGAGAAATGACGTTCAAAGGTTCTGAAGCACACAAAGCATCAGTTACCGGAGATACAGTTGGAGATCCATTTAAAGATACCTCAGGACCATCTATGAACATTCTTATCAAACTTACGTGTTTAATAGGTTTGGTAATTGCTCCGATACTAGGAGGTCATGGATCTCATCATGTTGAGCAAAAATCAACAACATATATTTATGATGCTACATATCTTGATACATTTGAAATGGGTAGTGAGGATAAGGTATTAATTGTACAATCTATGGTGAGAGATTTAATTGGTAAAGATTACACTAAAGTTGCTGAATATCTTTCAGAAGATGTTGTTTTTAATCTTTCTGATGGTACTCTAATTGAAGGTAAGGAATCTGCTATGAAACATATTTCAGACACATATTCTGTAGTTGATATTGAAGATTACAGTGTCGCTGTTAACCTTGCAGTTACTGGGGATAATGGTGACGAATGGGTTTTACTATGGGATGAAGGAAAGATTGTTCAATCAGACGGCGAATCAACAATCAAAAGCTGGATGGAATCTTTCCGTTTTGATGGAGATAAAATTAATTTTATTAACATGTATTCCAAATAGACAAAAAAAAGGCCTCAAAAGAGGCTTTTTTTATTTCATATTCTTGTCTATTAGTGATATTATTTTTTTTAGGTCAGCTTTATTTTCAACAAAGTCCAAATCATCAATGTCTATAATTAACAATTTTCCTTTATCATAATTATGTATCCAGGCTTCGTACCTCTCGTTTAATCTACTTAAGTACTCAATACTTATCGAATTTTCATACTCTCTTCCTCTTTTGTGAATTTGAGAAACAAGATTTGGAATAGAGCTTCTAAGATAAATCAATAGGTCAGGGGCAGCTACATTTTCTTCCATCAAATCAAAAAGTGATCTATAATTTTCAAAATCACGATTAGTCATAAGCCCCATTGCATGAAGATTGGGTGCAAAAATATTTGCATCTTCATAAATAGTTCTATCCTGAATGACATTTTTATTTTTTTCATGGATTTCTTTAACTTGCCTAAACCTGCTGTTTAAAAAATAAATTTGAAGGTTAAAACTCCATCTTTCCATTTGATTATAAAAATCATCTAGATAAGGATTTTTAACTACGTCTTCTAATTGCTTATTGAATTTATAATGTTTAGCCAGATATTTAGTAAGTGTAGTTTTTCCTGCACCAATATTTCCTGCGATAGCTATATGCATTTTAGTAACTTAAAATTAAAAATTTGTTTAACTGATCCTTTTCATAAATATACAAGGTTTCGTTGATTACGAAAAAATCTTTTATAAATAATTTCTCATGCTTAATATTTACAAATAATTCTTTTTCATTTTCAAAATGAATGAGTTCACTGTAATTTGCAAGGATTACATCATTCTTAAATAATCTGATTTTATCATAACTCTCTTTATTTTCTGATTTGTAGATTATGGTGCCGTTGTAATTGATTTTATAAAAAAACTTATCTGTCAAAACCCATAAGTAATTGTAATTGCTGATTAATTCAATAAAACTTCCATCTATTTTTGTCTCTACTTGCTCTACAAAGATTTTCTTAAAAAAATCAAATTTTTTTATTGTCATATCTAACTCGTCATAAACCCAAACTGTGTTCTCATTAGCTGAGGATATATTATTGATTTCGTTAAACGTTGAAGTATCATTAAAATTTACCCTTGTTATTTCGTTTAAAAAATTGTCAAGTATGACCAGGGTATTAAAATCTAAATACCAAATCTTAATTTTAAGTGGGTTATAAAGGTCAGCTTTACTGATTAGGCCCATTGATAAATCAGAAAATGAAAGGTTATTTTTTTTTAAAAATTTATTGTTGTGCAAATAATACTTATTTCCCATATCATCAACTTTAAGCAAGCGGAAATTATTTTCATATTTTGATGATTCTATTTTTTCTAATAAAATTTGATTTTGAGTTGTAAAAGAGACAAAAAAAATAAAAAGGAACAATAATTGTGCTCTCATAACGTCAATGTACAAAAATATTATGATTAATTTAACTCAGTATTAACAGGTTAATACCGGTTGAGTTTTTTATATTTAAAAAATAATTATGAACAAGATTTTACAAATACTCATCTTTACGTTTACTATAAGCGTAAGTTCACAAGATTTTCAGGGACAAGCTTTTTACAAGACTCAAACATCCATGGATTTTGGTTCCTGGGGTGATAGAATGTCAGCAGAACAAAAAAAGGCAATGAAAGAAAGAATGAAGCCTTTTTTAGAGCCTGTATATATACTTACATTTGATAAAACTAAATCAATTTATCAGCAGGAGGAAACTTTAGATGCACCTGGAAGTGGTGGTGGAAGAGGTTGGGGAAAAATGTGGGCATCTGCAGGGGGGCCAGTATACAAAGATATTGCCACACAAAAATCACTGCAAAGTACAGAATTTATGGGCAAGAAGTTTCTCATTTCAAATGATCAAAATAATATTAAGTGGGTTATGGAAAAAGAACAAAAGATGATTGGAAACTATCTGTGTTTTAAGGCAACTGCTCAGGTACCTAAGCCTAAAACTATGACTAGTGTCTGGAGAAAAGCTGAAAAAGAAAATGACTCAATTAAAGATTCGGCAAATTACGAAACCCAGGAAGAGTATTCTATGGTAACTGCATGGTACACTCCTCAGATTCCGGTCAGTCATGGTCCTGCTGAATTTGGTGGGCTTCCAGGGTTAATTCTAGAACTAACAACCGACAGAACTGTCATGCTCTGCACCAGAGTAGTAATGAATCCCGAAAAAAGAATACAAATTTCGGAGCCTACAAAAGGTGAATTTGTTTCAAGAACTGAGTTTGAAAATATTGTTGAGGTAAAGACTAAAGAAATGAGAGATATGTGGAGGGGAGGAGGACGTTCAAAATCAATTAGAAAAAATTAAATGAATAGTGATTTGAAATTATTTAGTGGTTTTTTATTTACCGATTTCAAGTATTTGATGGCCTATTCGATTCCCTTAACTTCTTTAATTGGATTTTATTTTGGGGGTTACTGGTTATTTACAACACCATTCTATATCTTTTTTATCATTCCAACTGTTGAGTTTGTACTTACTCGCTTGGGGATTGACGAATTAGAAACAAGTAGAGATGAAAAAGGAATTCATTGGATTTTTGATGTCATGCTATACTTAAACATCCCGATTGTTTTTGGATTATTAATATATTCATTAAATCTAATTATCAACTTTGAATTTTTATCATTAGAGTTTGTAGGCTCTGTATTATCAATCGGGCTAGTAATTGTGTCAAATGGTATAAATGTCGCTCATGAATTATGTCATCGTACCAGAACATATGAAAGATTTTTAGGTAAATTTTTGCTTATACCTTCTCTTTACATGCACTTTTATCTCGAACATAATTATGGTCATCATTTAAAAGTAGCAACTAAAGAGGATCCTGTTACAGCAAAATATAATGAGCCAGTATATTCGTTTTGGATCAGTGCAATCAAAGGTGAGCTGTTAGGGGCAATAAAAATTCAAAAAAATAGATTAGAGAGAAATAATATTTCATTTTTTTCTATCTACAATGATATGTTTTGGTATGCTATTATCCAACTATTATACTTGCTTTTAGTTTTTATCTTATTTGGAATTAAAGGCTTAATATTTTGTTTATTGGTTGCACTTATCTCCATTCTAATGTTTGAAAG
>Ga0209433_10000088_pt1 | contig 27534 bp, 18 predicted proteins | sample METZYME_5_50m_FD_187552 | JGI IMG/M metagenome (GOLD analysis project Ga0209433, IMG submission 187552) | Marine microbial communities from oxygen minimum zone in mesopelagic equatorial Pacific - METZYME_5_50m (SPAdes) (version 2) | ecosystem: Environmental > Aquatic > Marine > Oceanic | place...
TAACATCAGTATCAAATTCTGTTGTTAAACCAACAGTATATGAACCCATGACTTCAGGCATAGGATTCTTACCACAAGAACCACCCCAGTTTCCAGAACAGCCAATAGCTGCCTCACCAGGAAGTTCAGTTATGTCGTATGAATCTAATAGTGTTGTAACACCAGAAACAACTAATGGACCCCAGTTTGTGTCAACTGAATAATCAAAGATGACATCAATACCGCTTGTTTGCTCTTCAGAAATATTAGTTATTTGAGCACTAATATATCCACCTGTTAACCATAATGATCCATTTACTGGGTTACGGTTAATTAGGTTACAAAAAGCAGCAGCGCCGGTTTCAATACATTTATCAAGTGCTGTTTTTGGTGAAACAGTTCCAATACCATCTTCAACAGTAATGTCGAAGTAGTCAACTGTTAGAGTTAACCCATCCATTGGATTAAGCACAACACCAATTGTCACTGACTCTGATTCCTCAGGAGCAACATTTGGGTTACCACCAGTTTGGATATTGTATTGGTCAGCAGGTGACTTAAGGTCAGTTCCATAGAGATTTGCTGGAAGACCAGTGTTTAAACACTGCTCTTGAGTAGCAATAGGAGCTGCACCAGTATCCGGATCAATACCACAAGGATCATAGTCTAAATCAACTAGGCCTTGTCCAATACCTTGATAAAGCTCAGCTAAGTTAGCGTGTCTCTGAGAAGTTTGGAAAGATCCCCTTACGGATACCTTGTCGTTAACTGTCCAGAAAGCACCTAGCTTCATGGCTGTAGTGTCATTTCCTGTTGAATAATCTGCAGATCTAAATCCAGCATCCATACTTACTGTATCAGTAACCGGAATACCAAGCTCTACAAAGAATTCATCAACATCATAACTACCGCCTAATGGAAGTGTTGCACCACCAGAACCTGATCTATCTCCTGTTCTGCTTGGTAAGTCTGGTCTAAAGTCTGAACTTAGTTCTCTTGACTCAAGACCTGCAACAACTGAAACGTTTCCAGGAGCACCAGGAATTGAGAATCCTGTATCTCCAGTTACATATGCAGTAAATGTAGTTTGTTCACCATCACCATTAATATAAGTAGCATTAGCAATATAGCTTTGGAGTTCCTGTCCGCCGTCTATAACACCTTGAATACCTTGATCACCTGGAAGGCCACCTTGGAAAAGGTTATATGGCACACATGTTGAATCAGTTCCATTAAGAGCTGATACACATGTTGGAACACCGTTAACTGAAACAACATCAACAGCTCTGTTGATTGCTTGTACAGATAAGTCATTTCTATATTCGTTGTTATACACAACATTTGATGTTTGATAGTAAGCGTCATATGACCAGTTGTCATTTATTTCACCTCTAACACCAACAGTTTGTGTAAAGCTTTTATAAGCAAAGATAGATTGTCTTGGGTTACCTTCAACATTTCTCTTAAGAGAATATAAAGGTGCTTTATATCCAAGAATTGATCCATCTCCAACAGCTAAATCTAAATTAGCTAAATAAGCAAGAGCTGCAGCGCCAGATGCAAAATCAGGAGCATGATCTCCGCCCATTCCAACCCAATCACCACAAGCTGCATTATATTGCTGCTCTGATAAAAAGGCGTTATAGCATGGTAATGCTGTAATGTTTCCAAAAGTTCCTGAATATGCAATCTGCGCATTAGATTCTGACTTCATATAAGTCATATCTACATAAACTTCAGCATTATCAGATACTTCATACTTTCCAAAAAATCCTGAATTAAATCTATCATCAGGTCTTTGGAAGAAGTTTGTTGGATTATAGTTATATGTTTGCCCAGCTCTAGGAACAAATTCGTTCCCTTGAACTTTAAAGTCAACACCTGTAATTGTAGGATCAACATTCACGAATCCACCAGCACCGTAGCCACCAAAGTCAGCCCATCTACCAGGAGGAATTGTTGAAGAACCACCACAACCACTAAAACCAGATCTTAGAGCACAAGCACTTATATCGTACTCACCTTGAAGAATAGGTTTTGTATCAGTGTGTTCCATAAAAGCTGTTATATGACCTCTACCGCCATCAATTTCACCACCAAAAGCTACTGAAACCTTTTCAGTATCTCCTGTAGTTACATCTTTTGGCGCTAGTGCATAGTCGTATGAAGCAACTAAGTCTCTAAGAGATTTGTTGTCATTCTTATGCTGATAAAAGCCATGATAAAAGCTAGACTTCATTCCTACAAACTCATCATCTAAGATAAAGTTAACAACACCAGCAACCGCATCAGAACCGTAAACGGATGACGCACCACCAGTTAAAACTTCAACCTTATCCAATAAGAGTGTTGGAACAGTATTCAAGTCAGCACAGTTTCCACCACCAGTCGTACCAGAAACCATTCTTCGACCATTCATGAGAACAAGAGTTCTTGAACAGCCTAAGTTTCTTAAGTTCGCGGTAGCAGTACCAGAAGCACCATTGGAGTTAGTAATTGATTGTCCAGGTGAGATTTGCGGAAGATCATTAAGATAATCCTCAACCCTCGTAATACCTCTGACTAACAATTCCTCACCATCGATACTTGTGATCTGTGATGAACTTGTTACGTTTGGATCAGCAATCCTTGTACCTGTAACCACAACTTCTTCAACATCATCTTGCGCAAGAGCTGAAAAAGGAACGGCAACAAAAGAAAACGCTAAACCAAATAACAAAGTTAGTTTATTAATTTTCATATATTTCCCCTTTAAAGTTATATATAAACGTTTATATATACGGCATTAGTGCCGTACAACCCTTCAATATAAACAGAATTTAATATTTATGTAAACAATTATGTAATTAGCATATAATTCGGACTTGACATATTGAAAATGCTTAAAAACAAAAAAATATTAATTACCGGAATAGCTAACAAATTTTCTATTGCAAACGGAATTGCGCAAAGTATGAGCAAAAATGGTGCTGAGCTCGCTTTTGCTTATCAAAATGAGAGGCTCTTAAAAAAAATAAAGCCAATTGCTGATGATTTGGGCGTAAAAACACTGATTGAATGTGATGTCTCCTGCGACCAATCAATAGAGCAAACTTTCTCTCAAATTAAAGATGAATGGGGAACTTTAGACGGAATCGTTCACTCTATTGGATTCGCACCTTCTGATCAACTTGATGGTGATTTTACGGAAGTTACAACTAGAGAAGGATTTAAAATAGCGCATGATATAAGCTCATATAGCTTTACAGCATTGGCAAAAGGAGCATTGCCGATTCTAAGCGATAATGCTGCCCTACTAACTCTGACTTATTTGGGTTCGGTGCAATCGTTACCGAATTACAACGTAATGGGTCTTGCCAAGGCTAGTCTCGAAGCAAATACTAGATTTCTTGCAGCCTCTTTAGGGAAAAAAGGTATTAGAGTTAATGCAATTTCTGCAGGTCCGATAAAAACCCTTGCAGCATCTGGTGTGAAGAATTTTAGAAGTATGCTTAAAGAGTATGCCGATAGAGCGCCATTAGGAAGAGCTGTAACTACTGAAGAGGTTGGAAATGTGGCTGCATTTTTATGCTCTGACCTAGCTAGCGGTATTACAGGAGAAATCACCTATGTTGATGCAGGCTTCAACACTTCTGCAATGTCTTTAATTCCTCCAAAAGAATAAAAAAATGAAGCATAGATCGGTGGTGATTGGCATCTCTGCCATTCAGCAAAAGGGTGATTTTAATGATCTCGATGAAGCACTTGTTCTCATGGACAAAGCAGTTAAAGAAGCAATATCTGATTCTGGAAATGTTCTTATCAAAGATCACATTGATGAGATAAGAATTCCAAAAGGTTTTTGGAAATACAGAGATCCTGGGAAATGGATTGCAAAAAATAATAATTTTAAGATTACGCCTACTACTTATATTACTAAGATAGGCGTTCTCCAACAGAATCTTATAAACGAAGCCTGTCTAAAGATCGAGAATGGAGAAATCAATGCTTCGATTGTTTTAGGTGGTGAAGCAAGATATAAACTGCTTCGCTCATTGATTGAAAAAAAAGATTACTCAGAAACTGAGCTAAATGAAAATCCAGACTTCTATGTAAAAGCAAAAGAAGATCTCTATGGTGATGAAGAGCTTGCAGAGCTGGGTGCTATGGCAGTTGGTTACTACGCAACTATGGAAACTTCTATCAGAAAAAATAATCAAGAAAATGTTGAAGAGCATAAAAATAATATCGCATTAATGTATGAAGAGTTTTCAAGAATTGCAGCAAACAATAAAGATAGTTGGCTAGAGAAGCCCTATTCTAAAGAAGAAATTTTAGAAACCAGTCAATCTAACAAAATGCTTGCATATCCGTATAACAAGCTCCATTGCACTAGCTGGAATGTTAATCAGTCTGCCGCATTGATAGTTTGTAGCGAGGCTCTAGCTGATAAGCTAAAAATAAGTGCCACAAAAAGAGTCTATCCAATTGCATCATCTGAAAATAATCATATGATAGCCATCCAGCAGAGGCCTAAACTATATGAGTCTATTGGAATGATCTATGCTGCGAATTCCATCAATGATCAAGCATCGAGACTTGGATTAGAAATAGATGCATTTGATTTATATAGCTGCTTTCCTGCTGCAGTAAAAATGTTTTCAAAGTCCCTAAATTTAGATAGTGCAATTCCAAAAACAATAACTGGTTCTATGCCATATGCAGGAGGTCCCTTAAATAGCTTTGTTCTCCACTCAACAATAAAAATGATTGAAAAAATAAGAAATTCAGAAGTAACTTATGGACTAGTAACAGGAGTATCTGGAATGATGACAAAACAGTCCTTTTGTATCTGGGGAAAAAGTTATAGTGAGCAATTCATTCTTGATGATGTAAGTAAGCAGGCAAAAATTTCTGAGATCCCCGTTGAGTTATCAAAGATTTCAGAAGGTGAAGGTGAAATAATTGGTTATACTGTATTTGAAGAAAGTAAAAACATTTTAAAAGCTGTTTTATATTTGGAAGATGAAGTGAAACATCGAAAAGTTGTTTCTACGAGGGATAAAAACTTTATATCTTTGTTAAAGGAGGAAGAATGGGTAGGAAAGCGTATAAAATTCAAAAATGGGCAAGTTGTTCACTAGGAATATTCATATTTGCTTTTTTTTCTTCTGATATATATTCATCCCCTATCGAGCATAATCAAGAAAGATTTGAAAAAGTAGCTCTCCAGATATGGGAATATGCAGAACTTGGATATTTAGAGGAAAAAAGTTCAAAACTTTTACAACAAGAGCTTGAAAATAGTGGTTTTAAAATCCAATCTGGTATTGCAGGCATACCAACTGCTTTCATTGCTGAATACAATAATGGCGGTCCAGTTATTGGTATTTTGGGAGAATTTGATGCACTACCGGGCCTATCCCAACAAAACGTTCCTTTCAAAACTTCTGAGGGATTAGATTCTCCAAATGGTCATGCATGTGGCCACCATCTTTTTGGTGCTGCTTCTGCTTGGGCAGTAGTTGCTATCAAAGATTGGCTAGAAGAAACAAATACACCTGGAACAATAAGATTTTATGGTACGCCTGCTGAGGAAGGAGGATCAGGAAAAGTATATATTGCCAGAGATGGTTATTTTAATGACGTTGATATTGTTCTTCATTGGCATCCAGCAAGTGGAAATTCGGCAGATGCTCAGTCAAGTAATTCAAATAAATCAGGAAAATTCACATTTAACGGCATTTCTGCACATGCTGCTAGTGCTCCGGACAAAGGAAGATCAGCCCTGGATGGCGTTGAAGCTATGAATATGATGGTTAATATGATGAGAGAGCATGTGCCTCAGGAATCAAGAATACATTACGTCATTACAAAGGGTGGTCTAGCTCCAAATGTAGTTCCAGACGTAGCAGAGGTTTACTATTATGTTCGGCATCCAAGAATGAATGTAGTTGATGAACTTTTTAAAAGAGTTGTTAAGGCAGCTGAGGGAGCTGCTTTAGGTACTGATACAACTATGTCTTTTGAGGTTATGCATGGAAATTATTCTGTATTACCTAATGAAACCTTACAAAAAATGATTCATGCAAATCTTTCTGAACTAGGAGGAATAAGTTATGACAAAGAAGAAGAAAAATTTGCTAAGGATATTTATCAAACATTGGTCTCTCCTTCTCTAGAGCTTGGATCTCAAAAAAATATAAAAGAATATGCTGTTACCCATACATATGGGTCCACTGATGTTGGCGATCTAACTTGGCTTGTTCCCACAGGAGGTTTTAGAACAGCTACATGGGTTCCAGGAACATCAGCTCACTCATGGCAGGCAGTTGCTTCTGGAGGAACATCCATAGGTTTAAAAGGAGCAAAACTTGCAGCAGAAGTCTTAACAAACTCTGCAAAAGATATATTTTTAGATCCTCAAATTATTGAAGATTCTAAAAAAGAATTAAAAATGAAACGAGGAAAAGATTTTTCATATTATCCTCTCTTGGGTGATAGAAAACCTCCTTTGAAATATAGATTAAATAACTAAGTTTGATAGCTTTTTTTGGGGTACATCATATTTGATTTACATTCTGATTTAAGTTATAAAATAGGTAGATTTTAAATACATTTATGGGGGAAATATGAAGTTTTTAAAACTTTTATCAATCTTACTTTTATTACCTGCAACGCTACTTTTTGCTCAAGAAGATGCTTCAACTGATGTTGAAGAAGTTGTAGTTGTTGGATCGCAAATTAAAGGGGCAAAAATTACAGGTGCCCTTCCTGTTACTGTCATCACAGCTGATGATATTGAAAGCTTGGCTATTGAGTCTGGTGAGGAACTATTTGCTGATTTAGCTGAGAATGGAAGTAATAACTTTAACCAAACTGATTTTAGTGGTGGATACAATGCCTCTAGAGGTGATGTTGGATCATTAGATTTAAGAAATATTGGAACAGGGAACACTGTAACACTCCTCAATGGAAGAAGATTAGTTCAATCACCAGGTTATGCAACTGAGTGGGTTGGAGGAAGTTATGTTCCAGTTTCATCAGTTAACTCAAACTTAATTCCAGTCTATGGTGCAGAAAGAGTAGAAATTCTTCGTGATGGTGCGTCTGCTATTTACGGTGCCGATGCTGTAGCGGGTGTTATTAATACAGTTTTAAAAGATGACTTTGATGGGCTCACTATGAGAGTTAGACAAAACTGGTATGACAGCTTTGATGCAAAAGATAACAAAGTTAGTATTCAGTGGGGTAAAACCATGAGTGATGGATCTAACTTATCAATCTATTTTGATAGATATGATAGAGAAAGGGTCAGAGGTATCGAAGATCCTAAATGGGCTGTAGGAGACTTAAGAGGTTTTCTTCCAAGTCCTGATAGTGATGATCCAAGAGGTGCTTTCAATGACACCACATGGAGAAATATGAGTACTAGCTCTGTTTGGGCGCAGTTTTATGAAGGAAGTAATATTTTTACAATATTTGAACCAAATGACTCAAATTGTACAAGTAACTCATCGTCTAATTTATATAACATTCCAGGACTCGATCACATGTGCTTGTATGATTCAAGCTCAATAAGAGATTATGCAAGACTTGCTTATGGGACAACGTATGACAAGAGAGGACCTTTACTAAGAAATAATCTTGTTATGTTTTACAACACAACCTTGGATAATGGTGTTGAAGCTTATTCTGAACTAAGTTACTACAAATCTGATTCAAGCAAGCAACTCTATGGAGGTGCTCCTCTTGGAATGGGTTCAAGTGCAAAAAATGGTGGAAATACTCAGCCAATTTTAGTTCCATCAACAAACTATTGGTTAAACCAACTGCAAAGACCAAATGGTGACCTTTTTGTTGATAAAGAGGGAGATGAATTATGGTTTAGACGTTTTAGATTCTCTACTCCAAGAAGTTGGGATTCAACTAGAGAAACATGGAGAGTTGTTCAAGGCTTCAGAGGTGAGTGGAATAGTTGGGATTGGGATTCAGGTATCGTCATATCTAAAGCTACTTCTGAAATGGATAACCATGGAAGACAAAGCATGACTTTACTAAATGCGGCTTTAGCAGATTCAACTCCTAATGCTTATAATCCATTCTGTGCTGGTGTTGGCTGTAACGAAGAAGCTTTCACAGTTTCAATTTTTCGAAACAACACTACAGAATTATTCTCAGCTGACATGAAAATGACAAATGATTCAGTTTTTTCAATGCCTGCTGGAGATGTGGGAATGTTAGTTGGAGCAGAAGTTAGAAAGGAAACAATGGATGATGCAAGGGATCCAAGAATAAATGGAACTATTGTTTATTCAACTCCTCCGCAAGCTGCTAACCAAGCTACTTTCCCTTATATATCTGATATCGTAAACAGCAGTCCATCACCTAACACCTATGGTGAAAGGGTTGTGACTTCACTATTTACTGAGCTTCAAATTCCCTTAGCTTCAAATCTTGATTCTCAGTTAGCTGTTAGGGCAGAAAATTCGGATGACTATGGAAGTAATGTTGTTGGTAAATTTGCAATGGGGTGGGAACCTACCTCATGGGGTAAATTAAGAGCTTCAACTTCTACTTCATTTAGAGCTCCAAATCTTATTACTGTTAACGAAGGTCTTGTAGTTAGAAATAACTCGCAAGAGGATGCGTTGTTAACTGCTGCTCTTGGTGAGGAATATCCTAGTGCATACTCAATACAAAGGGTAGCTCAAGGAAATGAGAATCTTGAAGCTGAAGAGGCAACTAACACATCAGTTGGTTTTGTTTTTACACCTGGTGATAACCTCGTTGTTACTGTTGATAAGTGGGAAATTGCTACTGAAAACACAGTTGGTTTATTTGGTGAGAGAAACCATATCTTACTTGATACCTTAATTAGGTCCCGCGGTGGTGTTAATGAGTGTGTCGGTAACCCGAATGTTATTAGGGGTGACTTTATTGAAGATAATGATCCAGAATCAGATACATATAATGCAAACTGGGATCCAAATCTTTGTAAGGCTGGTAATGTCGTTAGAGTTAATGACACTTATCTAAACCTTGACAATAGAACTCTTAAAGGTACTGACTATGCAGTTGAATATTCAGTTGATACCGATGCAGGTTCATTTAGTGCTAAGTTTATGAGAGTACAATTTGATGAATTCTTGCAAGAAGCATCTGGTCCAATGGCAGAACTAGTAGCAGCATCTGGAGCTGGTGGTCCACTTGAGGGACTTATCTCAGCATCTGGTTTTGGTGACTTGCTAGGTACTTTTGATAAGAGAGCTTATCCAGAGGTAAAAGACTCAGTAAGACTTGCATGGAAACACAAAGGTTTTGATGCGTACCTTTCTGGAACAAAAGTGGGAAGCTTCGAAGAGCTTGGTGTTACAAACAATGCTAAGCGTTCAGATGGAACCTATGCATGTTCTGGAACTACAAGCTACTCAGGTGGAACTTGTGGTCAATACTGGACTGTAGAGTCTATGCTCACATTAAATCTAACACTTGGATATAAATTCAAGAATGGTTTAAGAGTGAGAGGTCAAATTAGAAACCTTGAAGATCAAAGAGCACCTCTAGCCGATGAATACACATGGGGATTCGTTGGTGATGTGCATAGTGATTATGGTAGAAGTTACTCACTAGAGTTCTATCGAAGATTCTAATATCTCATTAATTTTAAAAGGGAGCTTTCTGCTCCCTTTTTTTATCCTATAATTAATTTATGGCTTTAAGAAAAAGAGGTTTTTGGGTAGGAGTATTTCTTTTTTTGGCAATAATCTTCTTGCCCTCTCCTTCTGGCTTAACTGAGAATGCATGGCTTGTTGCAGCTGTAGCAGTTTTAATGGTCACTTGGTGGGCTACGGAAGCAATTCCAATCCCAGTTACTTCCTTATTGCCACTTGCCCTATTCCCAATCCTGGGTATTACCTCAATAGAAACTGCTGCACTTCCATACGCAAATAAGAATATATATCTCTTTCTAGGAGGTTTCTTAATAGCTTTATCTATTGAGAGATCGGGTCTTCACAAGCGACTTGCACTAATAATGATAAAAAGACTGGGATCAGATGGCCCTAAACTAATTGGAGGCTTTATGCTAGTTTCAGCTTTGATCAGTATGTGGGTAATGAACACATCTACAACATTGATGTTACTTCCAATCGGCCTTGCGATTTGTTCAGTGGTTGCAAAAACTGTGCCTGATATGTCTGAAAAAGATAAAAGTAATTTTGATAAAGCTCTTTTACTTTCAATCGCATATGCAGCTACCATCGGAGGGATGTCAACATTAGTAGGCACAGCTCCAAACATTGTTTTTAGCTCTTTTATGCAGGAAGTTTATGGTTTGGAAATTTCTATGATTGATTGGATGAAGTTAGGTGTCCCTGTCTCAATTTGTATGCTTACATTAGCTTGGTTAATTCTTACAAAAGTTGTGTATCCTGTTAATTTTGTCTCATCGAATGAAACAAAGAATACTCTTTCAAAAATGTTGACTGATATGGGCCCAATGACTAAGGATGAATTTAGAGTTGGCATAGTTTTCTTCATTGCTGCGTCTTTATGGATGTTTAGAAGTCTTATTGATAACTATATAACTGGTTTAAGTGATGCAGGTATAGCAATTATCGTCGCAATAGCTCTATTCATAATTCCGTCAAGTGGAAGAAATGGAGAGCTACTCTCTTGGGAACAATCAAGCAAACTACCCTGGGGTCTTTTACTTCTCTTTGGTGGAGGTTTATCGCTTGGTGTTCAAATTAATGATACTGGTCTTGGTCTTTGGATTGGTCAAAGCCTTGTAAGTCTCAAAACAGTTCCATTAATAATTCTTGTTATGGCCGTTGCTGCACTAATAATATTTTTAACAGAAGTTACCAGCAATGTTGCAACTACATCAACATTCTTACCAGTTTTTGGAGCAGTTGCAGTTGCTGTTGGTGTTGCACCAGAAGTTTTAACTGTTCCTGTTGTGTTAGCAGCAAGTTGTGCGTTCATGTTGCCAGTAGCAACACCTCCAAATGCAATTGTTTATGGAGCTAATAAGTTTAAAATCATTGATATGATGCGTGCAGGATTTTTTATTAATATTGCTGGTGTTTTTGTTGTGACAGTTTTTGCATATTACTTTGCGAAAGTTATTTTCTGATGAAGTTTCCAAAAATATTACTTTGTCTTTTTCTGTTTCAGATTCATGATGCCCACCTAGATGCATACCTAGACTATAAATCACCCTTCCATCCGACAATTTCAGAAAATGGGATGGTAGTCTCTCAAAATCTTGAATCTTCAGAAATTGGAACAATGATTTTGGAATTAGGTGGTAACGCTGTGGATGCTGCAGTAGCTGTTGGATTTTCATTAACCACAACTCTTCCAAGAGCAGGAAATATTGGTGGTGGCGGATTTATGTTAGTTTATATAAAAGAAACCGAAGAGTTGTTTTCAATTGATTATAGAAGCAGATCGTCTTTAAATTCAAATTTAGAAGATTTATTTGGCTCTAAATCTGCAGCACAAATCCAAGATGATGACTATGACCTAACTAAGTATGATTACAAAGCATCAGCTGTTCCTGGAACTGTATATGGTCTCCTAGAAGCTCACGAAAGATTTGGAGACCTGCCTCTTGAAAAAGTTTTGCAGCCCGTTATCGATCAAGCTAGAAATGGAATTATTGTTTCCTATGACTTGCATAATGCAATTGGTAGCTCCTATCAGCTAAAGAAAGATCCTGAATCACGAAAAATTTATTTTCAAAATAATAAACCAATAGCCATTGGCTCTTTAATGAAAAGACCAGATTTAGCAAAAACCTTTGAGGCAATATCCAAAGAAGGTAAAGATGGATTTTATGACGGGTGGGTTGCTGAAAAAATTCAATCCTCTATGAAAGATAATGACGGTTTCATAGATAGCAATGATCTAAAGCAATATAGCTCAAAGTTTAGAGATCCAATCGGAGTGAATTACCGCGGATATAGTGTATATACTCAAGGGCCTCCATCAGGAGGAGGAATAACATTTTTAACTGCTCTAAATGTTCTAAGCTATTATAATCTTGGTAAATATAGAAAAGATTCTTCTCTTACTTATCATCTTCTAGCTGAGGCATTAAGACGAGGACATAATAATAGGTCTCATCATGTGGGAGATCCTGACTATTATGACGTACCTACTGAAGGGCTAATTTCAAAAGGTAGAGCTAAATTATTAGCTAAGAATATTAGTTTTGATAAAGCCTCAAAGGCATCTTCAATTCAAAAGTATAATCATGTTGAGGAAAGTAAAGATACTACTCACTATTCTGTTATAGATCGAAATGGCAATGCGGTTTCAAATACATATACATTGGGATATTCGTTTGGTTCAGGAGTAACGATTCCTGGAACAGGAATCTTAATGAATAATCAAATGAGAAATTTTGCATATAAGTATGGTGATAGATCCTCCACAAGCAGAGCTTCAAGTCCCGGGAATAGGTTTGAACCAGGTAAAAGACCAATGAGTACAATGCACCCTGTAATGGTATTCAATAAAAAAGGTGAGTTGTCTTTGATTACTGGATCACCTGGTGGATCTCAAATACCTGCTGCAAATCTAAGAGTGGTTACAGGAATAATAGATTTTGATTTACATGTAGGTGATGCGACTATGCTCCCCAGAATACACAAAGATTGGCCATATGCTGACCTTGATTTTGAGTCGACTGTTAGTCAGGACAATTTAAACCTTTTAGACAGAATTGGACATCAATTAGAGTTATCAGATACTATCGGAAGCACACAATCAATTCAGATCATTGATGGAATCAACTATGGTTTTGCTGATCTAAGAAGACCAAATGCTGGAGTTTCAATAGAAGAGCCTAACTAATAAAATCTATTGCTTTCTTTATCCTTTCCAATGACTTTTCTTTACCAAATAGCTCTAGCGTTAAGCCAAGAGATGGCGAGACAGTAGAGCCAACTAGAGCTATTCTCATTGGTTGATTTACCTTAGGAATAGGAAGATTAAAATAATCTCGAACTTTAATTAACGCCATATCTAATTCTGTTTCATTCCATTCAGTCAGTTTTGAAAGAACTTCTAAAGCAAAGGTAAGTGTTTCAAGAGATTCGTTAAGAAACTTCTCAACACCCTTCTCATCATAACCATCTAATTCAAAAAAGAATGGTCTTGTTGCATGAGCTATATCTTTTAAATTTGTTTTTGAGGTCCTCATTGCAAGAAGAATCTTCTTATAATTTGGATAATCCTCACTGACTTCTTCATCCTCCATGAACGGTTTAATTACTTCAAAAAAACCATTTTCATCTAGTTTTGCTAATTGCTGGGAGCTAACCCAGTTAAATCTTTTTAGATCAAATACTGCTGCAGCTTTTTGAACATTTTCTATCTTAAATGATTCAATCAATTCATCAATTGAAAAAATTTCATTTTCAGTTGACCAACCAAGCAATGCTAAGGCGTTTATAATTGTTTCTTTTGTAAATCCCATTTCTTTATAGGCATTTAAACTTGTTGCAGCATGCCTTTTAGAAAGTCTTTTTTTATCTTCACCCAGCACCAAAGGTAAGTGTGCATACTCAAGATCTGGATAGCCAAGTGCTTTCTGGATATGGATTTGTCTTGGCGTATTGCTAATATGATCCTCACCTCGGATTACCGTGGTTACACCCTGATCGAAATCGTCAACAACATTACAAAAATGGTATGTAGGGGTACCATCACTTCTCAATAGAACAAGATCATCTAATTCACTATTGTTGAAAATTATTTCGCCACGTATTAAATCATTTACTATCGTTTCTCCCTCAAGTGGTGTTGCTAATCTAAGTACAGTTTTGTCTGATCTTTCAAGGCCTAGGTCTCTGCTTCTTCCATCATACATTGGCTTTTTTCCAGCGGCGGTCTGCTTTTCACGCATTTCTTCTAAATCTTCTGGAGAACAATCACACCAATAGGCATTTCCAGAATCAATCAGCTTTTCAGCAGCTTTCATATAAATATCTGATCTCTCTGATTGTCTTATCGGTGTTTTATCGGGAGATATGCCAAGCCATTCTAATCCAGATATTATGTCTGCTTCATATTCTTTTTTTGATCTTTCTCTGTCAGTATCCTCAACTCTTATTAAGAATAAACCGCCAGATTGTTTTGAAAAAACATAATTAAATAAAGCAGTTCTAACTCCTCCTATATGAAGATTTCCTGTAGGGCTTGGAGCAAATCTAGTTATCTTCATTTATGAATTCCATAATGTTTTCTTGCCAGTCTTTTTCTCAATCTCTTCAAGTCTTTTGGAGTGCAAGAGTTGATCCTCTTTAGAAGTAATAATCTTAGCAACCTCGAAATCATTTGAAAAATCTCTTGTTTGTTTTTTATTTTCCTCTTGAAGATCAGCATCAAAGTTATTTGCAAAATTAATTTTACTTTGACCACCTGTAAGGTTTGAATAGACATCAGCTAATATGTTGGCATCGAGTAAAGCTCCATGATAACTTCTATCATAGCCATTGACATCAAAACGTTTAGAAAGCGCATCGAGGGAATTCCTCTGTCCTGGAAACTTATTTCTTGCAATTGCAAGTGTATCTTTAACTTCACAAATTTCAGATATTGATGGATAAGTTGACGATGCTATTTTAAATTCAGCATCTAAAAAACCAACATCAAAATCTGCGTTATGAATTACCAATGTTGAGCCATCAATAAATTCAAGAAGGTCTTCAGCAATCTCTGAAAAAATTGGTTTATCCTGAAGATCCTCGTTAGATATACCATGAACTTTTTGAGCTTCTTTATCAATCTCTCTTTGTGGATTTATATATACATGAAAAGTTTCAGAAGTTTTTTTTCTTCCGTTCATGACTACGCCGCCAATTTCAATAATCCTATGACCTTTTTCTACCTCTAAACCAGTAGTTTCTGTATCAAGAACAATATGTCTTTTTTCCATTTTAAAGTTCGTCTATACCTCTATTAGCAAGCATATCTGCCGTTTCATTTCCTGGATCACCCGAATGACCTTTAACCCACTTCCATTTTATATTATGTTCATCTCTAAGTTCATCTAATTCTTTCCAAAGATCAGCATTTTTTACTGATTTTTTATTTGATCCCTTCCATCCTCTTTTTTTCCAGTTATGTATCCACTCCTCTATTCCTTGAAGAACATATTTTGAGTCAGTATTAATAATAATATTGCAAGGCTCTTTAATCTTTTTTAAAGCCTCAATAGCAGCAGTGAGTTCCATCCTATTGTTAGTGGTAGAAACTTCCCCTCCATAGAATTCTTTGCTTATTTCACCATATTTTATGAGCACACCCCATCCACCTGGACCAGGATTACCTCTGCAGGCCCCATCTGTATAAATTATTACAGTTTTCATGTTGATAGTTGTAAAATTTGCATGTGATTAATATTAAACCATTAAAAGCTTTCTCTGATAATTATATTTGGTTGCTTGAAAGTAATGAAGATATTTCTGTCGTTGACCCTGGTGATGCAAAACCTGTACTCGATTATTTAGAAAATAAAAATAAAAATTTGGTAGATATATTTATTACTCATCACCATTTTGATCACACTGCTGGTGTTCCTGAATTAATTAGTAAAATTTCAGGTTCAGTATATGGGCCAAAAAATAGTTATGAGCTGATAAGAGACAAAGTGACGGAAGGAGATATCATCAGCAGTCTAGGCATGAATTTTGAGGTCATCGAGGTGCCTGGGCACACTCTCGATCATATAGCTTTTTTTAATAAAGAAAATAATATTCTATTTTGTGGAGATACTTTATTTGCAGGTGGATGTGGAAGAGTTTTTGAAGGAACGTTTGATCAAATGTTTGATTCTCTTAACAAATTGAAGAAGCTACCGGAAAGCACACAGATCTATTGCGGACATGAATATACCAAAAGTAATTTAGTATTTTCCATTGGGGTTGAGCCAGAAAACAGTGATTTAGTTTTAAGAAATTCTGAGATTGATAGTCTAATAATGAAAAACGGATCTTCACTTCCCTCTTCAATCGAGCTCGAGAAAAAAACGAATCCTTTTTTAAGATGTGATCTATTAGGTGATAATATTCAACTCATGCAAAGATTTGGATTAAAAAATCCGTCAGAAAAGGAAATTTTTACACACATACGAGAATGGAAAGACTCAGCATAAAATCATTAGCTCTTGTTTTTCTATTGTTTGGTTGTCAGACAATAGAAATCAATAATGATAATCCAATTGACTTCATTCCTGATCTTTCTGAACCAAAAAACGATATGCCTGTTAAGGTTGAAGAGGTTCCAGTAATCGAAACTACAGATCCTCCTGTTCCTGAAATCAGGAGTGTTTGGGAAGTATTAAAGGATGAAGCGTCAATAAAAGAATATGAGATAGACGATTTAACCCTGTATTACATGAATCAACATCTTCAAAATGTCGATCTTTTTGAAAACTATCTAAATAATTCTTATTACTTTTTGTTTTACGTTATAGAGGAGCTTAAAAGAAATAATCTACCTGTTGAATTAGCGTTCTTGCCATTCATTGAAAGTAGTTACGATCCATTTTCTATTTCGTCATCTGGCGCAGTTGGATTATGGCAAATAATGCCAAGAACTGCTGACTTGCTTGGATTAAAAGAAAACTGGTGGGTTGAAGAAAGACATGATCCATTTAAATCTACAAATGCTGCAATTAGATACATTGATTATCTCTATAAAAGATTCAATGAAGATATCTATCTTGTACTAGTTGCTTATAATGCTGGTCCAACTTTTACACAAAGAGCTATCCAAAAAAGTCAGAGAAGAAGTTCAAATCTTTCTTACAAAGATTTGCCACTATCAGTTCAAACAAGAAATTATATTCCTAAATTTTTAGCATTGATTGAACTGATAAACAATAATGAAAAATATAACATAGACCTTCCAGAAATCCCTTATTTCAAAGTCGTAGATAAAATCACATTTGAGGAGCAAATTGAAATCTTAAACTTTAGTGATTTTTTAGATCTTAAACCAGAACTTCTTTATAAACTTAATGCCGGTTATACAAAGTGGGCAACTGATCCAAATATGGAAAGTACTTTTTACATTCCGATTGAGAATAAAATAAATTACGAAACTAATGGATTAGAGTATGTTCAATCACAAAAGATAAACTGGATTTCGCATGATGTATCTAGGGGTGAAAGTTTATGGGTATTAGCAAAAAAATATAGAACTAAAATTGATATTATTAGACAGGTTAACCAACTTGAATCTGATATGCTTTCCATTAACCAAATACTTCTCATTCCTGTTGGTCAAGCATCGTCAAATATCCTTATTCCTTTTGAAGCTCATGTTGTCAGTGAGGGTGACACACTTTGGAGCTTAGCTCGAAAATTTGATGTTTCAGAAAAAAAGATCATGGATATCAACAACCTTGATAATGGTTCTATGTTAAAGATTGGACAAGTTTTGAATATTGGAAATAAGAATATTTATAGAAATATAGAGTCTAAAAAAAGAACAATATTGTATTCCGTTAAACAAGGTGACAATCTCTCAAAAATTTCAAAACTTTTTAATGTCTCTATTAAAACTATTAGGCAAGACAATGATAATTTGGATATTATAAGGCCCGGGCAGATTCTAAAAATTACAATTAAAGCTTTCTAATTATCTGAGGTTTTTGGATCTAGTGCATCTCTTAGGCCATCTCCAAAGAAATTTAAAGCAAAAAGAGTTATTGTAAAAGTAAGGCCTGGATAGATAAGCAGCCAGTAATGTTCCTCCATCGACTCAACCCCATATCTAATTAGTGTTCCCCAGCTACTCATTGGTGGTTGAATACCTAAACCAAGGAAACTTAAAAATGCTTCTAGCAACATTACTTGCGGTATTGTCAAAGTTGCATAAACAGCAATTGGTCCCAGAATATTCGGCAGTATATGCCTTCTAAACATTGAAAGATTTCCTACCCCCATGACCTGAGCTGCCTGAACAAATTCTTGATTTTTTAAGCCGATAACTTGAGCTCTTACTATTCTTGCCATAGTCAACCATTCAACAGCACCAATAGCTGCAAATAAAAGCCATATATTTCTTCCAAAAATTACCATCAAAAGAATTATAAAAATAATAAATGGAAGGCCATACAAGACATCAACGATTCTCATCATCACAGAATCAACTCTTCCACCAAAATAACCTGCAACTATGCCCCAACTAACTCCTATTACTAATGCAACACCTGTAGCAACAAAACCGACCAATAAAGAGATTCTTGCTCCATATAAAAGTCTACTTAGCAAATCTCTTCCTAGCACATCTGTTCCCAATAAATGTTCAGCTGAGGGAGGAGAAGCTCCAAGATCAAGATTTTGATATGAATAAGAATAAGGAGCAATCCAAGGGGCAAAGACAGCAAGTACAATAAGAATAACCACAGTAATGCCACCAATCATGGCAGCCCTATTTTGGATTAGTCTTCTAATCGCATCTTGCCACAGTGAAGAGTTATTCATAAATTTTCCCTAGCTCTTGGATTCAATAACAGAACTGCTAAATCAGACAATAGATTGAAGAAAATAATCATAGCCGAAAAGAAAATTGTTGTTCCAAGAATCATTGTATAGTCCCTGTTAAATGCTGCTTCTACATAAAATCTTCCAAGTCCGGGTATTTGGAAAATTGTCTCGACGACAAAGGAGCCACCTAAAAGTCCTGCGATTGCGGGTCCCATGAAAGAGACTACCGGGAGAAGTCCTCCTTGCATTGCATGTCGAGTAACAATACTAAATTCGCTAAGGCCTTTTGCCCTTGCAGTTCTTATGAAGTCCTGCCCAAGCACCTCCAACATTCCTCCTCGACTTAATCTGGCAATGTATGCAGCATATGCAAAACCCAGAGTTATAGAGGGTAACAGTTTGTCGCCAGCCAGAGTGTCCCATCCAGAAACTGGTAAGACCTCAAGGTTAATTCCAAAAACTAGTACTAAAATTGGGCCCATTAAAAAAGTTGGAACACAAATCCCAAGCATAGCTATTGCCATTGGAAAATAGTCCAAAAAAGTATTTCTTTTGAGTGCTGCGAGAACACCAGAAAATATTCCAAGAGCAACTGCAATCATTAAAGCATAAAAGGCTAATTCAAAAGTTATAGGAAGACCTGTATATATCATTTCTGAAACTGACCTTCCAGGGTACCTAAAAGATGGGCCAAAATCTCCAACAATAACTCCTGACATGTAATCAAAATATTGTTCATGCAGTGGCGCATCGAGATTATATGCAGCATTTAGGTTTTTCATGACTTGAGGAGAAACAACTTTGTCTGCATCAAATGGTCCCCCGGGAGCAAGCCTAATAAAAAAGAAGGTAAGACTAGCAACCACAATTAAAACAGGAATTGCTATTAGAATCCTTCTTATTAAAACATTTAGCATTAAGTTTTTAGTCTCGCTCTAAATAAAGTGTTTTAGGATGATGATGATCTAAGTAATTAGGCGAATATCCCTTCACATCCGGAGACAATTGATAGGAACGAACGTATGTATAAACTGGAATTATAGGTAGTTCATCAATCAGTATCTGCTCAGCTTCACTAAGAAGGCGATATCTCTCATCTTGATCTGCAGTAGCATTAGCTCTTCCGACCAAATCATCAAACTCTAAATTACTCCATCCAGTTCTGTTGTTTCCTCTACCAGTTCTCATAATATCTAGAAAAGTATTAGGATCTTCGTAATCTCCAATCCATCCAGCTCTAGAAATTTGATAATCCATCGAATTCTGCCTGCTTAGATAAACTTTCCAGTCCATATTTTCAAGCTCTACACTTATACCAAGATTTTGTTGCCACATTTGCTGGATTGTTAAAGCAATTTTTCTATGGTCTTCAGATGTGTTGTATAAAATCTGAAGAACAGGAAAATCCTCTATGGTTTCAATACCCTCTTCTGCAAGTGCTTCTGAGAGAAGCTGACGAGCAAGCTCAGGATCATATGGGATTTCTGTGTTTGGATTATAACCAGCAGCTCCTGGCGGTGTGAAAGAGTATGCAGGTATTTGTCCACATTGAGTAACTTTTTCAGTAAGTTTTTCTCTGTCAATTGAATAAGTAAGAGCTTTTCTTACTTTCACATTATTGAGGGGCTCAACGTTTACATTTGCTCTGTAATAGTATGTTCCCATGTATGGATCAATTCTTAAATTAGGATTACCTTCCTCCCTCCAAACACCACACTTCTGTGAAGGAACAGTTGATGTTAAATGAAGCTGTCCTGCTCTAAACATTCTTTCTTCCGTATTTATGTCAGAGACTGGGTAAAAATGCATTTGATTGAGTTTTACTTCATCTGCATCCCAATAAAGCGGATTCTTTTCAACGATAATCTTTTTATTTAATTCCCAAGATTTAAGATTCATAGGTCCGTTACAAACGAATGCACCAGGTCTTGTCCACAAGCCTTGCCTATCATCAATTTCACCATACTCTAAAACAGTGTCTTTATGAACCGGCCATGTTGAATAATGACTAAGGAGCCCTAAGAAAAATGGAGTTGGATTATTTAATTTAACTTCTAGAGTCTTTTCATCTAAAGCTTTTACTCCAACTTTAGAGAAATCATCAGTTACGCCAGTATTAAAATCCTCAGCACCCTCAACATAATAGAGCATATCTGGATATTGCGATCCTAGACTTGGCGTAAGGACCCTCATCCATGACCAAACCATATCATCGGCTACGAAATCATCTCCGTTAGACCATTTTGCATCTTTCCTAATATTGAAAATATAAGTTTTTCCATCCTCGCTAATTTCCCAACTTTCTGCCATGCCTGGAAGGTTCGCTCCGCCTTTTGGATTTGAGATTGTCAAACCTTCACACATTGTTATAAGAAGGTGATGCTCAGGCACACCTGTAACAATATGCGGATCTAAACCTTGTGGCTCAGAGCCATTTCCAATATGCATTACCTGATCAATGAGACCTTGATCGACAGGCGATACAGATGAGCCACAACCATATAAAATGGCAACCAAAAACATAGATGTAATTTTTTTCATTTTAATTTAAATATTTAAGTTTTTAATATTATCTCTTATATCCTTACTTATTTCTTTTTCTATAATTAAGTTGAGTTTAACAAGAGAAGTTGTTGAAGAAAAATCTTCATAATCCGAAATAACGGAATCTATAAAGCTATCAGTAGGCTCAGTAATTTCTGTAACCTTGAAGATATATATATCTGAATTAAAAGCTTTTACATTTTTAGTTATACCGGCTGGAGATGAGAATATTTCATCCAAAATATTGCTAGGAAATAAGGTTGAACCCCTTTTTACAGAAATAAAACTGTCTTTCATTACATTGTTGTTATCTAAGACATAGGATTCATCATCCATTGCTAAAACTAGATTTTCTTGAAGATTTATAACATCAATGTTTGCTTGATTCTCTCTTAACCTATCAAATACATCATCGGTTACTTGATCGAAAGGAAGAATTGAAGGTTCGATTACATCAAATACTGAGGCAACAATAACCTCATCATCGAGCTCAATTATTTCAGCGAAATCACTTGAGATATCTATTCCGTAAAGAAAGTCTCTTACATTTGGATCATCATAAAATTCGAAACCTGAATAATTTTTTGCTTCAGTTGTTGTAAATTGAAGATTTAAATCATTTGCAATCCCCTCAACTGAATATCCACTTAAAAGAAGATCTTCAATTTCATCCCTTGTATCTAGCATCAGTGCATATGATTCAGCCTCAATTAATTCAGAAGTAAATTGTTTTGACATTACCTCTTTTGACTTGGGAGTTTCTTTGTTCTCTTCAGTAAATTTAATGATATGTAGGGATTCTTCAAGTTCGATAATTCCAGATAAATCACCTACAGACATTGAGTTAAGCGCTTCTTCAAATTCAGGTGGAAAGCTGTCGCCACTAGAAAAGCCAAGATCTCCCTGAACATCAGCAGAGATTAAGTCTTCGCTGAATTGCTCAGCAGCCTCTTCAAAAGTCATTTCAGTCCCAATTTTACTTTGAATCGATGATATTGCATCAAAGGCTTTCTCGCTTGATTCATAGTTAAGAGATTCGACCATTATGTGTGAAACTCTTCTTTCTGCTGAGGCATCAATCCTATTAAGATAGTTATCATATTCCTCATCTACGAAACCATCGGGTACATCTACCATCTCTCTAAATCTATCTTGAGAGACAGAGAGAAGATTGAATGATCTTTTTTCATCATCCATAAAAAGTATTTGATTTGATTCATAGTATTCAAGTGCATTTTCTAACGTAGGATTAATGCTGCTTTTTAGGGAATTAAAATCTATTTTATAGAAATCCACATTTCTTTCTTGCTCAATAAGTTTAATTTGTTTTTTTAATTCAGAATCAATTTGGAAAGTTGAATCAGATATTGCTAATAAGAAATCATTAACAAGTGAGCTATTTTGAACATTCTCAATATATTCATTTGGTAAAATACCATTTGCTCTGATGGTGGCCTCAAAAATGTCTTGATTAAATAATCCATCTGTCTGAAATGATGGCTCAGACATTATGAGCCTTTTTGCCTCGTCCTCTGAATTAACTAAATTCATTTGTTGGGCTTGATAGAGGAGAGCTTTTTGGCTGACTATTTCATTTCTTACTAGACTGTTTAAGATTCCCTCCTCAAGATTTTCAATATTGAATTCTTCCCCATAAATTTGTTGCAATCTTGAGGTAACTGTATTTATAGCTATATTTACATCAAGGGCTGAGACAGTAAGGCCATTTACTTTTCCATAATTGGTAAATACGGTACCGAACGAGCTCGAACCAAAGAAAACAAATGGTATAGCAAGAAGAATACCCATGATTGCGAGTCTTCTTCCAGATAAAAATGATCTTAGTGCATCCATAATCGTGATTATTATAATAAAAAAAAGGGTGCATAATAAGCACCCTTATTGATTTTTAAAGACTTATTAGCCGTGCTTGACTTTGTCCTTAAGAGCTTTACCAGCTTTAAAACCAGGAACTTTTGATGCAGCAATTTGCATTGTGGCTCCAGTTTGAGGGTTTCTACCCATTCTAGCTGCTCTGTGTCTTACAGAAAATGTTCCAAATCCAACTAAAGAAACGGAATCACCATGTCCAAGGGCATCTCCCACTGAGCCAAGAACAGCGTCAACAGCTCTCCCCGCTTCTGCTTTAGACATATCTGCTCTTGAAGCAACTGCATCTACTAAATCTGATTTATTCATTTGATCTCCTCTAAATTGAAAAAATTTACCCCTCTATGAAAAGCCAGAAACCCCAAAAAGTCAAGTATTTAAAGGGTTTTTTTAGTAATCGAGGATTAGTGTTTGCTAACAGTTTTTGAAGATTTCTTTGATCTCGATTTAAAGCTTGAGGACTTATTAATAGCTTTTGGCTGAGATTCAAGAGAGTGCAATATTACTTCGTCTATCCATTCAACTGGAATTATCTCTAATTTATCTGTTATGACATCAGGTATTTCTTTTAAATCAGCTTTGTTGTCCAGAGGAATAATAACTTTTTTTATACCTCCCCTCTTCGCAGCAAGTAATTTTTCTTTTAAGCCACCAATTTTTAAAACCTGACCTCTTAAAGTTATTTCACCAGTCATGGCAACATCTGATCTTACAGGTATTTCAGTAAATGCAGATATGAGCGCAGTTGTCATTCCAACTCCAGCACTAGGGCCATCTTTTGGTGTTGCACCTTCAGGAACATGAATATGGGTATCAAACTTTTCATAAAAATCTTTCTTGATTCCTAGTGAGTCCGATCTCGATCTCACTACAGTTAAAGCTGCCTGAATTGATTCTTGCATTACCTCTCCAAGAGATCCTGTTTTAATCGTTTTCCCTTTACCAGATACCTTTGACGCCTCAATTGTAAGTAGTTCTCCTCCAACCTCTGTCCATGCGAGACCACAGACTTGTCCAATAGTATTCGAGGATTCAGCTTCACCAAACTTGAATTTTCTGACACCAGAGTATTTTTCAAGATTTTTTGAATCTATCTTTGTAGGTGTTTTTCTTTTCGATAGCAATCTCTCTTTAACAACCTTCCTCAAAATCTTTGAAATCTGTCTTTCAAGACCTCTAACTCCTGCTTCTCGTGTGTAATATCTAATCAAATCCAAGAGAACATTTTTATTCAGGTTTAACTCTTTATCCTCAAGACCATTTCTTTCTAATTGCTTTGGAAGAAGATAGTTTTGGGCAATTTGAAGTTTTTCGTCTTCGATATAACCAGGAATTCTTATTATTTCCATTCGATCAAGAAGAGGTCCTGGAATATTAAGACTATTTGCAGTACAAACAAACATAACTTCAGAAAGGTCATAATCAACTTCAAGATAGTGATCACTGAAGGAAGTGTTTTGTTCAGGATCTAAAACCTCAAGCAGAGCAGAAGCTGGATCGCCTCGGTGATCCATACCAATTTTATCTACCTCATCAAGAAGAAATAGTGGATTTTTTACACCGACCTTAGTGAGCTTTTGTATTATTTTTCCTGGCATAGATCCAATATAGGTTCTTCGATGCCCTCTTATTTCCGCCTCATCTCTAACTCCACCAAGAGACATCCTAATGAATTTTCTATTTGTGGCTCTCGCTATTGATTCACCCAGTGAAGTTTTCCCAACCCCTGGAGGTCCAACAAGACATAAGACAGGTGCTTTGAGGTTTTTAACTCTTTTTTGAACAGCTAGATATTCTAAGATCCTATCTTTAACTTCCTCAAGACCATAATGATCGTCATTAAGTGTTGCTAAAGCTGCTTTGATATCAGACTTTACTTTACCTCTTTTCTTCCAGGGCACATCAATTAAACATTCAAGATATGATCTAACAACTGAGGCTTCTGCAGATGTAGGAGACATCATTTTAAATTTAGAGAATTCACTCTTTGCTTTCTTCATAGCTTCTTTGGACATGCCAGAATTCTCAATTTTATTTTTTAGGACTTCAAATTCGTCTCCCTCTTCTCCCATTTCACCAAGCTCTTTTTGAGCAGCTTTAATCTTTTCATTCAAGTAATATTCTCGCTGAGATTTTTCCATTTGCTTCTTTACTCTTGATCTAATTCTTTTTTCGACATCTATTACATCTAATTGAGATTCAATAAAAGTTAAAATACTTTCAGATCTTTTTTGTAAGTCAAAGATTTCTAAGATCTCTTGTTTTTGTGAAGTGTCTATATTCAAATGATTAACGATGTTATCAATTAGCTTAGATAAATCATCAATAGCATCAATTGTTGAGAGAATTTCAGGAGGAATTTTCTTTGTTGAGGAGACATAATCGTTAAACTTAGTTTTAATGAACCTAACAAGATTCATTGAATCAGAAACTTTAATAACATCATCATCAATTTCAGTCACTGAAGCTTTAGTTAGGCCTTTAGATTCCGATATTTTATCGATCTGACACCTTTTTGATCCCTCGACTAATACTTTCATAGTTCCATCTGGAAGTTTTATAAGCTGTAAAAGGTTACTTACGGTTCCAAAATGATATATGTCTTTAAAAGTTGGATCTTCATTTGAGGCATCTTTTTGTGCTACTAGGACAAGTTTCTTGTCTGAAGCCATTGCTGAATTTAGAGCTTCTATGGATTTTGATCTTCCAACAAATAAAGTGGTAACGATGCCTGGAAAGACCACAACATCTCTAAGGGGTATTATTGGATAATCTTTAGTAACTTTTACCATTACTTATATCTAAGGACTAAATAATAATAATCAATTAGCTCGCAGAGGATTTCTTTTTAGAAGATTTAAAAACTTTAATTGGTTCGGAGCCACTTTCAGCAGAATTCTCATCAATAATTACTTTTTCTAAATTTTCATTTGGTAATTCAAACATTACATCCATCAAAATATCTTCAAGAATTGATCTGAGACCTCTTGCTCCAGTTTTTCTAGCTATGGCCCTTTTTGCAATACTTTTAAGTGCCTCGTCTCTAAAACTTAAATCTACTGAGTCAATTTCAAATAAGTATTTGTATTGATTAACAAGAGCATTTTTTGGCTCCTGAAGAATTCTTACAAGTGCTTCTTCATCTAGTTCATGCAAAGTACTAATTACAGGTAATCTTCCAACAAATTCTGGAATGAGTCCAAATTTTACTAAATCTTCAGGTTCAACATTGTCTATATTCATTTTGACAACTTCTTTGTCGTCTGCTGCGTTGACCTCTGCAGAGAAACCGATACCAGTTTTATCTGTTCTGTCTCTGATAACTTTATCAAGACCAGAAAATGCACCGCCGCAAATAAACAATATGTTCGATGTGTCGACTTGAATAAATTCTTGCTGCGGATGTTTTCTTCCTCCTTGTGGAGGAATGGATGCAACCGTGCCTTCAATAAGTTTTAAAAGAGCCTGTTGGACTCCCTCCCCTGAAACATCTCTTGTTATAGACGGATTATCAGTTTTACGAGCAATCTTATCAATTTCATCTATGTAAACTATTCCAAGTTGAGCTTTCTCTGGATCATAATCACATTTTTGAAGAAGCTTTTGAATTATATTTTCTACGTCCTCACCAACATACCCAGCTTCGGTTAATGTGGTAGCATCAGCAATGGTAAAAGGGACATTCAAAATCTTGGCAAGTGTCTGAGCTAAGAGAGTTTTACCGCTCCCAGTAGGTCCTAGAAGCAAGACATTACTTTTTTGAAGCTCAACATCCTCTGTCTTGGAATTCTTAAGTCTTTTGTAGTGGTTGTATACAGCTACAGATAGAATCTTTTTTGCTTTATCTTGACCAATAACATAATCATCTAGCTTTTGATAAATTTCTAGGGGTGATAGGAGGTTATGCTCACTATCTGTTTCTTCATGCTTGACCTCCTCTTCAATAATGTCATTACAAAGATCAACGCATTCATTACAGATATAAACGCTTGGGCCAGCAATTAATTTTTTAACTTCATCCTGATTCTTTCCGCAAAACGAGCAATGAAGTTTTTTTTGATCTTTAGATTCAGCCATTAATTCCTCTCCTCAAGGATATCATCAATAATTCCATACTTTTTAGCCTCTGAAGCATTAAGGAAATTATCTCTATCTGTGTCCTTCTCAACAGTCTTTAGATTTTTACCTGTATGTTTTGAAAGAATCTCATTAACTTTTTTCTTCATTAAAAGTATTTCTTGTGCATGTATTTCAATATCAGAAGCCTGTCCTTGAAAACCACCAAGAGGTTGATGAATCATAATCCTGGAATTAGGTAAAGCAAATCTTTTTCCTTTTTCTCCGCCTGCAAGCAGAAGAGCACCCATAGATGCAGCTTGACCTATACATAATGTAGAAATTGAGGGTGACACAAATTGCATCGTGTCATAGATTGCTAAGCCAGATGAAATTACACCACCTGGAGAATTGATATAAATACTGATATCTTTCTTAGGATTCTCGGATTCTAAGAATAATAATTGCGCAACTACAAGATTTGAAATTTGGTCATTTATAGGTCCAGAGAGAAAAATAACTCTCTCTTTTAGAAGCCTAGAATAAATATCAAAAGCGCGTTCACCTCTGGCAG
>Ga0209433_10000089_pt1 | contig 26942 bp, 40 predicted proteins | sample METZYME_5_50m_FD_187552 | JGI IMG/M metagenome (GOLD analysis project Ga0209433, IMG submission 187552) | Marine microbial communities from oxygen minimum zone in mesopelagic equatorial Pacific - METZYME_5_50m (SPAdes) (version 2) | ecosystem: Environmental > Aquatic > Marine > Oceanic | place...
GTGGCTTTTTTGGCAGTAGTTGCTTTTTTGGCAGGTGCTTTTTTAGTTGTTGTTGCTTTCTTGGCAGGTGCTTTTTTAGTTGTTGTTGCTTTCTTGGCAGGTGCTTTTTTAGTTGTTGTGGCTTTCTTGGTTGTTGTTGCTTTCTTGGCAGGTGCTTTTTTAGTTGTTGTGGCTTTCTTGGCAGTAGTTGCTTTTTTGGCTTCAGGTTCAGCTTTTATCTCTTCGACTTCTTCTTCGACAGCTTTGTCTGAGGTTTCTTTCTTCTCTTCAACTGGTTTTACGGAAACTGACTTAGTAGAGGTATTAAGAGAGAACACTTTTGGTCCTTTATCGCCATCTAATTTTTGAACAAGTCCTTGTTTTCTAGCTGAGTCTTGCCCTTCAAGAATTGCTTCAGATAATAAGTTCAAAACAAATTTTATTGTCTTAGACGAGTCATCATTTATAGGCACGAAGTTTGTCAAATTATTTGGATTACTATTGGTGTCAACTAATCCATACACAGGAATTCCCATTTTGAGTGCTTCTTGAACTGCTATTTTTTCACTTTCAACATCAATTACAAACAAAGCATCTGGTAAACCTTTCATCTCTTTAACTCCATCAAAGACCAGAGATAATTTCTTCATTTCTTTTTCAAGCATTACAGCTTCTTTTTTGATCATTGTATCAAGCTGACCTGATTCTTTATTTTCTTCGTATTCAAGTAATTTGTTAATTGGAACTTTGATTGTTTTCCAGTTTGTGAGCATACCTCCTAACCATCTATGAGAAATATAAGGCATTCCTGTTTTTTGACCAAAGTCAGCCACATAACTGGAGGCTACCCTTTTAGTACCAACCACCATAATTTTGTTTCCAACAGAAGATAACTGTCTAAAAGTTTCGTAAATTTCAATAATCTTTTCTTGGGTTTTATATAGATCAATTATGTGAATATTATTCTTTTCACAGAATATATAATCCTCCATATGGGGATTCCAGAATCTCTTTCTGTGTCCAAAATGTGCACCAAGCTCAAATAGCTCTTCTATGCTTATGTTTACTTTACTCATATAAGTCTTCAATTAAGGTCTGCATATAATAAAGGTTTTTAGGCTTTTGGTAAAACCATTTAACGATTTTTAATGCACCTTGTGCATAAATAGTTCTGTTTGAGGCAATATGTGTAAGTTCAAGCTCTTCTAAATCTGAAATTAATTGAATTTTATGCCAATTTCCATCATTTCCTTCTCTTATACTCTCAATACTTTCTTTTTCAGCATTAAGATTCTCTGCTAATTCAACTGCGGTACCTGATGGCTGATCTTTTTTTGACTCATGATGTTTTTCTGTAATCTTGATTTCGTGATTAAAAGGCATTCGACTCAATTTTTTTAAAAAATTTTGTATGAGGCCTATGTATATAGAAGTATTGGGAGCAATAAAAATTGGGATTTCAGAGGATAAGTTCTTGAGAGTTAATATATCAGCATCACTAACACCTGTGGAACAGAAGATTACTGGCTTTTTTAAAGATTTAAAATTTTCTATTCTGCCAAAAACATCATCAGCTGTTGCAAAATCAACAATCAAATCGAATGCTTCATGAGGAGATGAAGAGTATTTTTTTCCCTTTAATTCTTCGAAATCTTTGCCTAAATCTACATTAGAAAATTTTGAATCTGATTTGACGATAAAATTGGTTACCTCAACTTCTCCATCTTTTAGCGATTCGCTTATAAATGAATGCCCCATTTTCCCAGAAGCACCATAAAGGCATACTTTTATCATTGATATTTTTTGTTGATTTTATTGCTAAAGTCTGAGGATTCTTGAAAGTTACTATCTATATCTTCGAATGCAGCTTGGATTGATTTTTTTTGTTTTGGTGAGAGTTTTGATGGTGTTTCCACAACAACACGAACAAACAAGTCGCCTGTTGTCTTGCCTCTAAGTGAGCCTGCTCCCATATCTCGTAATTTAAAAATTTTTCCTGTTTGAGTCTCTGGTGGAATTTTTAAAAGAACTTTCTTTGTCAATGTTGGTATTTCAATTTCTGATCCAAGAATTGCTTGGTCAACTCTAATAGGAACTTCACAATATAAATGGTTACCTTCTCTTTCTAAAAGCTCATGTTTAGAAACTTGAACAACTATAAATAGATCTCCATTCTCACCACCATATTGGCTTGGCTCGCCCTCGCCTGATAATCTAATTTTATTTCCAGTATCTACACCAGCAGGGATATTTACGGAAACTTTTTTATTAGAATTTGGAAGTCTGATTTCTACATCTTTACCAAAAACAGCTTCTTCAAGAGTCATTTCGTATGCCATTTGAATATTCCTTCCTCTTGGCGGCCTTCTTGTTCCGGCTCGACCAAAAATGTCACCGAATATGTCCCCAAATATTTCGTCTCCAAAGATATTGTTAAAAATGTCGTTGATATCTACGTTTTGAAAGCCTGATTGGCCAAAATTACTGTTAACACCTTGATGACCAAATTGATCATAGGTTTGTCTTTTAGCTTGATCGCTCAGAACTTCATAAGCTTCAGCGGCTTCTTTAAACTTTTCCTCAGCTTCTTTGTTACCTGGATTTTTATCAGGATGATACTTTATGGCAAGCCTTTTAAAAGCTTTTTTCAGATCAGATTCAGATACGCTTCTGTCAACTCCAAGAATTTCGTAATAATCCCTTTTCACGATTATTTTTCTTTTTCATCGTCGACTTCTTTGAACTCTGCGTCAACGGCTTCTTCAGATTTATCATCTGACTCAGCTTCTTCAGAGGTCTCCGGCGCTGCTTTTTTGAAAAGCTTGTCTGAAAGAGGTTGTGCAATTTTAGATAATTCCTCTACAGATTTATCAATTTCTTCTTTACTTTCTGTTTTACATGCACTTTCTACCTTCTCTATTGCTTCAGTTAATGATTTTGTTTCATCCTCTGTAAGATCATCTTTTGCTTCTTCCATTGCTTTTTTTGTTGAGCTTGCGAGCCCATCTGCCATGTTTCTGGAAGCAATAAGTTCTTCAAACTTTTTATCCTCTTCCGCATTTAATTCTGCGTCCTTTACCATTTTTTCGATTTCTTCATCAGATAAGCCGCTGCCACCTTGTATTGTTATGGACTGCTCTTTATTAGTTGATTTGTCTTTTGCTGAAACATTAATTATTCCGTTAGCATCAATATCAAAAGTAACTTCAATTTGTGGTGTACCTCTAGGTGCTGCCGGAATATCTGTCAAGTTGAATTGACCTAGTGATTTATTATCTGATGCCTTTTTTCTCTCACCTTGTAGCACGTGAACTGTAACTGCAGTCTGATTATCTTCTGCAGTTGAGTAAACTTGGCTTTTGTTAGTAGGGATAGTTGTATTCTTTTCGATCATTGGGGTTAGAACACCACCTAAAGTCTCTATGCCTAATGTAAGTGGTGTTACATCAAGCAATAGCACATCAGATCTTTCTCCACTTAATACGGCTCCTTGTGTTGCAGCTCCTAAAGCAACTGCCTCGTCAGGGTTAATGTCTTTACGTGCTTCTTTACCAAAGAAATCTGCTACCGCTTTTTGCACCATTGGCATCCTTGTTTGGCCACCCACAAGTATGACTTCATCGATATCTTTAGGTGCTAATTTTGCATCCTTAAGAGCTGTTTTTAGTGGATCCATACTCTTTTTAACTAGATCACCAACTAACGATTCAAGCTTTGCTCGGGTAATTTTATGAACAAAATGCTTTGGTCCACTTGCATCTGCTGTGATGTAAGGGAGATTTACTTCTGTTTGATCTGTTGTTGACAGCTCAATTTTAGCTTTTTCAGCGGCTTCTTTAAGCCTTTGCAAAGCCATTGGATCAGTATTTAGATCAAAACCAGATTCACTTTTAAATTCTTCTATAAAATGATTTATTAAAATCAGATCAAAATCTTCTCCACCTAAGTGTGTATCACCTGAAGTAGATATAACTTCAAATTGGTACTCTCCATCAACATTTGTCATCTCAATGATAGATATATCAAATGTTCCACCACCAAGGTCATATACAGCTATAACACCATCTTTCTTTAACTTGTCTAATCCAAATGCCAGGGCGGCTGCCGTTGGTTCATTAATAATTCTTTTGACTTCTAGCCCAGCAATTTTTCCTGCTGCTTTTGTAGCCTGTCTTTGAGAATCATTAAAGTATGCAGGTACTGTGACAACAGCTCCATCAACTTTTGCACCCAAATAATCTTCCGCAGTTTTTTTCATCTTTTTCAAAATTTCAGCGGATACTTGAGGTGGAGCCATTTTATTGCCATCTACTTCAACCCAAGCATCTCCATTTTCTGCTTTGACAATTCCATAAGGTGCCGACTTCATATCTTCTTGGATTACCTCGTCTTCAAATTTTCTACCAATCAATCGCTTTACAGCAAATAAAGTTTTTTCTGGATTTGTAACAGCTTGTCTTTTTGCAGCTTGACCAACTAAAACTTGCTTATCAGCTGCATAAGCTACTACGGATGGTGTTGTTCTGTTTCCCTCTGCGTTTGGTATAACCACAGGCTCTGAGCCTTCCATAACAGAGACACATGAATTTGTTGTTCCTAAATCTATACCTATTACTTTTCCCATAATTATTCCTATTTAAAAAAGCGTAAACTACTTTTTGTTTACTACGACAAGAGCAGGTTTGACGACTCTTTCATTAAGCGTCCACCCCCTCTCAAGGGTATTTGTCACAAAATTGTCTTTCTCCCCAGGGTTGTTGACCGTTGAAACAGCTTCATGCTTTTCTGGGTCAAACTCTTGCCCTGATGGATTTATGGGAACTATATTGAAATTCTCAAGTGTTTTTTCAAAAGAATCTAAAATTAACAAAACCCCCTCTTTGTCAATTTTTTCAGCATCTTCTAAATCAGTTGTAGCCTTTTCTAATGAAGTAATGATTGGAATAATAGCTAGCAATAATTCTGAGTTGGCATATTTCAAAGCATTCGTTAACTCGTTAGAAGTTCTTCTTCGGTAGTTTTCAAGCTCAGCTACAGCTCTCAAAGTTTCCTCTTTCTTTTTATCTACTTCTTCAAGTAGTTCTTCATAAGTTAAATTATTTAATTCTGAATTAACTTCTTCTTGTGAATCTTCGGTCTGAACCTCTTCTTCTACTTCATTAGAATTTTTTTGATCTTGATCAGTCATTTTTGTTTTTTATTTTTTTTACATCCAAAATTATACTTTGATCCAATAACTCATAACCGTGTTTCAAAGCTATTTCTCGAAGTTTATTTTTAATCTCTTCGTCATAGAATTCAGTAGTTTCGCCAGTATCAACGCAAACCATGTGGTCATGATTCAATGGATCATTTAATTCATAAACTGACTTATTAGATTCAAATTGATGTTTCACAACTATGCGAGCATTTTCAAACTGTGTTAATACTCTATATACAGTTGCTAAACCAACATCATAGTTATTCAACACAAGTTCTTTGTAAATTTCCTCAGCCGTGAAATGATCTTCCGTTCCTGAAGTTCTTTGAAGTATTTCTAAAATTTTGATACGGGGCAAAGTGGCTTTTAAGCCAGCTTCTTTTAAATTTGTATTGGTTTTATCGCTCATAACATTTATTCTATCTCAAATGAAAAAATTACTGGTTGTTATTATATCTCTAATACTATTTTCTTGCTCGTCTACTGACCTATACAGAGTCACTATTACACAAGGCACAGTCTTTACACAAGAAGATTTAGATAAATTAGAAGTGGGCATGACAAAAGACCAAGTTAGTTTTGTTTTAGGACAACCATCATTTGAAAATTTCTTTGAAAAGAATGTCTGGAATTACCTCTACAAAATCAGTACAGGTGATGAAATCGATTTAGAACGAAAAGTAAAAATAATATTCGATGATTCAGGCTTAATGAAGGAAGTTATAGTTCTTAAAATTTAAATTAGAAGAATCTTATACCAAAGAGAATTTGTAAATTTCCTAAAGTCCAAATTACCATCAGGAATATTGGGCTCACATATTTCAGAATAAACACCCATAAATTCATAAGTCCTTGATTTTGAATCCCCATAACATCAGCATCAATAACTTTTTCTAATCTCCAGCCTACAAAAATTGACATTCCAGTACCAACCAATAGCAGCAAGAAATCGTCTGCAAAATATTTCATAGCTTCAAAAGGATTATCGAGTGCACCAATTGAAACATTATTCCAAACATTGTGTCCTGCGACACTCACAAGTGAAAGCAAGAAACAAAAAGCGACGACGTATGAAGTTGCTTTGACTCTAGTCATTGAATGTTTTTGTGATAAAAAGGCAACACTTGGCTCAAGAATAGAGATCATTGAACTGAAAGCAGCAACTGCCAGTAAAAAGTAAAATAAAGGACCGATAAACTGACCTATTGAACCAAGCTGAGCAAATACTTCGGTCATAGTTACAAATACTAAGGTATCTCCAGCATTTGGTGAGAAACCCAAACCTAATGCAAGTGGGAAAATAGCCAAACCAGCTAGCAAGGCAACTCCCGTGTCAGCTGTAACAACTACAGCTGAAGCTTTTGAAACTTTTTGGTCTGATGGCATATAAGAGCCAAATGCCATTAGTGTTCCCATTCCTATACTCATAGAGAAGAAGGCTTGTCCTATTGCTGCTTGAACTGTGCCAGCAGAAAAGTCTTCAGCTTTCCATGAAAATAGATAATTCAAGCCCTTAGAAAAATCACCAGCAACAGCACCATAGCCAACCATTGCGATTACTAGCACAAATAACATTGGCAATAAGAATCTCATTGCCTTATCAATACCTTTGTCTATGCCATTTGCAACAACAAAACCTGAAGTAAAAAGAAAAAGCGAGAACCAAAAAGTCATCTCCCAGAAACCTGCTTTCTCTGCTTCATAGATGGCTGCAGCTGCTCCTGCCTCAACACCCGAAGCTGAAATAAAGCCATAATTAATAACAAAACCTGCTATTACAGCGTAATAACCTGCAATTATTAAACTTGCGAGTATACCGCCATAACCGACAATGCTCCATTTTGTTGATGAATTCGAACTTTTGGCTAATGATTCTATTGATGAAACTGGATTGCTTTTACCTTTCTTACCTATAAACACCTCTGCCATGAATACAGGGAGACCTAATGTAATAACAAAGAAAATATAGAGCAGCACAAACAAACCTCCGCCGTTTTCACCTGCTTTATACGGAAAACCCCATATGTTTCCCAAGCCAACAGCTGAGCCTGTTGCTGCAAGCAAGAAAGCTGTATTGTTATTCCATTGACTTGATTGAGATGCCATATTTTTTTTATTGGTATGTAAATATAAACGCAATCATTAACAAATGGCAAATTCTTATTGAGAAAGTGAGATAAAATCTTAATTCTTGATACCAATCAAACTCAAGAATCAATTCTTTTTCATATCTTTGGATAATTTCATAAATTATCAATAACGCAATCAAGATAAAAATTAAATATTTGATACCTAGAAAAATATTGCTCAAATAAATTAGAAATAACAGACCGAAAATAAATATAGATGGAACTATTGATCTATTTAGTTTCAATGAAAGGCCCCATAAAGTTCCGGTCATAAAGATCGCCATTAATAAAGACCAAGAAAAAAATATTGTGATTAGGTGGTAATCGAAAGCTAAGTTTGGTGAAATCCAAGATACTATTGGAATAAAAATAAATGGCATAAGGCCTAAATAACAAAATGTTTTTACCTTATCTTGTAGAATCATATTAATGAATAGTAAGACTGTCGCGACAAATAAGAAAGCCAGATTTGATTTTTTTCTGGAGGAAACCTTTGTTGCTGGCTTAATGTTGGAGGGCTGGGAGGTGAAATCTTTAAGAGAGGGTAAATTAAATATAAAGGAAGCCTATATTAAAGACATTAAAGGAGAACTTTTTCTTGTTGGGGCAAGAATTGATCCAGCCAGCTATATAAATCAAAAAGACCTCGCTAACCCAAACCGATTTAGAAAATTACTTTTGAACAAAAAAGAGGTGGAAAAAATTCTTTTCGCTATATCGGCTAAAGGTCAAACTTGTGTACCAGTCAAATTATTTTGGAAAGGAAATCTAGCTAAATTAGAAATAGCTCTCGCAAGAGGTAAAAAGAACATAGACAAAAAAATGAGCAAAAAAGTTGCCGACATTCAAAGAGACCAAGAAAGGGCTTTAAAAAACTATAAATAAACATTATCATTTGCGGTCCGGGGGCGTATTTGGCTTTGACGTCTGACGCAGAACCCAACGTGCATATCGAGCATAAACACAACTCGTTAAAATTTGTTTAAAAAATTTAGTTGCAGATAACTACAACTATAGATTGGCAGCTTAATGCCAACCTGTTATCATTTGTGACCTACAACATTTGATAATAGTCATTTTGTAGGAGTAGTTTTATAGCTTGTCCAACTATAAAGCGAAATTAAGGACTATGCTTAGTATGTCTTGATCATCAGGCTATACTAAAGTTGAAATTAATAGATGAATCTAAATATGTAGAAGCTAGGGGAAAGTGATGACGGACGTGGGTTCGAATCCCGCCGCCTCCACCAAGCTAAAAGGAAATATTAATGGCAAATTCAAAATCGGCTGACAAAAGAGCCAGACAGAATAAAAAAAGGTATGAATTAAAGCATGCCCAAAGATCTATGGTGCGAACTGCTATGAAAGCTACAGCAAAATCTGTTGAAGCTAAAGATAAAAATGTTAATGAGACGTTTAAAGCTGCACAATCAACAGTTGATAAGATGGTGAGTAAAGGCGTAATTCATAAAAATAAAGCAGCTAGACTTAAAAGCAGAATGAATAAGCAGATTAAATCTGTTTAAATAAGTTTTCTCTAAGAATATCAATTCCATCATTTGAGACTGAAGAAATTGGATAAATGGGTGTATTTGGAAAATGTTCTTGAAATACATTTACCAAACTAGATAGCTCATCAGCTTCGATCAAATCTGTTTTTGTTAAACAAATCCATCTTTGCTGATCTGAAAAATCTAAATGAAATTCCTCTAACTCTTTCTCTATCACTGAATAAGATTTAAGTGCTTCATTAACTTCTTCAGTACCATCAACAAGATGCAGTAAAAATTTTGTTCTATAAGCATGCTTCAAAAATTTAGTTCCAAGCCCTGATCCTTTTGAAGCTCCCTCTATAATTCCTGGCAAATCTGCAATTGTAATTTTTTTCATTTCATTCTCCATAACCCCAAGTTCCGGATCTAATGTTGTAAAAGCATAAGAACCAATCTTTGATTTCGAATTTGTTATTTTGCTAATCAGTGTGGATTTTCCCGCATTTGGTAAACCTAAAAGACCAACATCAGCAATTAGCCTTAGCTCAAGTAATATTTCTCTTGTATCAGAGTCTTCGCCATTGGTTATTTTTCTAGGAGCTTGATTAGTTGAAGATTTAAATCGAGCATTACCAAGTCCTCCTTTACCACCCTTAGCAATTAATATCTTCTGATTTTCTTCATCAATTTCCCCTATCAGCTCCCCAGTATTCTCAGAATAAATTACTGTTCCACTTGGCACTAAAATTATTAGATCCTCGCCTGACTCACCTCTCATATTTTTTCCTGAGCCACCTTTGCCTGCTTGTGCTTGAAATATTTTTTTTCCTTTTAGGTTGTTTAAAGAATTTAGGTTGCTATCGAGTTCAACAATAACGTCGCCACCGTCGCCACCGTCGCCACCGTCAGGGCCACCTCTTGGGATATATTTTTCGCGCCTAAAGCTTAAGCAGCCATTACCACCTTTTCCAGATATTGCTATGATTCTGGCTTCATCAATAAAAGCCATTGTGATTATTTAGTGGGGTTGATATTAACGAATTTTCTTTTATTTTCGCCTTTTACTTTAAATTCGACTTCACCAGTTTTGAGTGCGAAAAGCGTATCATCTCTGCCCTTACCAACGTTGAGGCCAGCATGAAATTTAGTGCCTCTTTGTCTTACAAGAATTTCGCCAGCATTTACTTTTTGACCACCAAATCTCTTAACACCCAAGAAATTTGGATTCGAGTCTCTACCGTTTTTACTTGATCCGCCTGCTTTCTTATGTGCCATTTTTAATCTCTGTTATGTTTATTGTAGTTACTTTTCTTCTATGTCCAACAATTCTTTTAGAATCTTTTCTTCTTCTAAATTGAATTGCATAAACTTTATCTTTTTTGTCTTGGCTTACAACCTTGCCTGACACAGATGCTTTCTTAATATGTGGTTGGCCAACTACAGGAGATTTTCCATCAGACAAAAGAAGCACCTTATCAAAATTGATTTTATCGCCTTTTTTTGCGTCTGCTATGTAATCAACTTCGATTAAAGTTCCAACTTCAACTTTTTCTTGTTGATTTCCTGTGTCTATAATTGCGTACATTTCTTAAAATATAGTTATGCCAAATATTGAGGAACAAAATTTAACTGAATTTTTGCTGGAAGTAAAGGCGAAAATGGTGAATATCACAATATCTCAAAATCATGATATTAATGAAATAAATGACTATGTTCTAAGTAATACTGGCAAATTTGTCAGATCAAAAATAATTTATCACTATGGAAATGAAATAGGAGTAAAGCATAATAAGCTCCTGGAGCTGTCTGCAGCCGCAGAATTAATCCATCTTTCAACACTTATACATGACGATATTATTGATGAAGCAGATATTAGAAGAAATAAACCTACTGTGGTGAAGAAATGGGGACTCAAGAAAGCAGTCCTCTACGGAGATTTTCTATATACAAAAACATTTCAAGCACTCAATTCATTAGATAATACTGATATTGCTGACGAGCTTATAAGGTGTGCAGAAAAACTAATTGAAGGCGAATTCAATCAATTAAAAATTCACAAAGAAGGAATTGTTTCAGAGTCAGAATATTATGATGTCATTGAAAAGAAAACAGCAGTTCTTTTCTCGGGGATACTTAAATGTCTTGGGATTGAGATGAGTTTCAACAATGAAGATCAATCGCATCTTCAATCTCTAGGACTTGCATTTGGAAAAGCATTTCAGATTAATGATGATCTTAGTGACTTTTTAGATAGTGACAAAACAGGAAAAGCAAAATTTAAAGATTTAAATGAAGGAAAACTAACTTTACCAGCAATATTTCTTTTTAACTCTGTTGATGAAATAGAAAAAGCACAAATTAATAAGTTGATTGAATCAGGTGATTATTATGCAGTGAATAAATTGATAGAAAGCAAAAATGGCTTTGAAAATGCGAGAAAAGCGCGCGATGAGGCTATAGATGATTGCATTGAATACACTGAAAGATTTATTAAACTAGATAAGCTAGAAAGTTTAAAGATTTTCTTAAGGGAGACACTTGTTGCATGAATAGAGTAGTAATCACAGGTATAGGCATTATCTCTTGTCTTGGTAATGACAAGACTGAGGTATTGGATTCTTTACTTCAATCTAAATCTGGCATTTCAACCAACCAAGATTACATCGATAATGGTATGCGCTGTCATGTATCAGGTCAGGTAGATCCAGATTTAGGACAAATTGATAGGAAAATGCTCAGATTTATGAGCGAAACTTCTGCGTATGCATTTTTATCAGCAAAAGAAGCTATTTCTGATTCTGGACACACTAAAGAACGTATAGCTAGCGATGATGTTGCTGTTATTGTTGGGTCTGGGACAGGATCGAGTAGAGAAATACATAGGGTTAATAATGCAATAAGGGAAAAAGGGTTAAAAAGAATTGGTCCCTATTCAGTTACGAGAACTATGGGCAATACTACATCAGCAGCAATATCGACATTTTTTGAAACCAAGGGGCTATCTTTTTCAATAGCATCTGCCTGTTCTACAAGCCTGCATTGTATATCTTATGGTTTTGATCTCATTCGAAACGGTAAGCAAAATGTTGTCATTGCCGGAGGTGCAGAAGACGATCATTGGTCTGGATCAATTATGTTTGACGCAATGGGAGCATTAAGCACAAAGAGCAACGATAACCCAATATCTGCCTCTAAACCTTATGATATCAACCGTGATGGATTTATCCCATCTGGTGGCGGTGGCATAGTAATACTTGAATCTTTAGAATCTGCTCAAAAAAGAGGAGCAAAAATCTATGGTGAAATTATTTCTTGTTATGAAACATCGGATGGCTTCTCTTTAGTAAGTCCATCAGGAGAGGGAGCAAAGAGATGCATGGAAGGCTTAAATGGTTTAGAAGAGGTTGAATACATTAATACTCATGGCACAAGTACACCTGTTGGAGACATAACAGAATTAGAAGCAATTAAGGAAGTTTTTGGCAAGGATATTCCTCCTATTTCTTCAACTAAATCTTTAACAGGGCATTCATTAGGTGCTGCTGGTGTGCACGAAATTATTTATTCCTTAATGATGCTGAATAATAATTTTCTATGTGGTAGCCACAATATTACTGAGCTTGATCCAAATGCAGAAGACTTTCCTATTTTGCAAAAAAATATCGAAAAAGAAATAAATTGTTTTCTATCTAATTCTTTTGGTTTTGGTGGAACTAACGGTTCTATTATTGTTAGGAAAGTTTAAAAGGGAATATCCTCTTCAAACTTATCATTATCTTGTTTTGGTGCTGGTGAGCTTGCTGAATTTGAACTTGAATCCACATCTCCTCTTGAATCAAGCATAGTCATCTCTCTTGCTATCACTTCTGTGGTATATCTTTTCTTTCCCTCAGAATCCTCCCAGTCTCTGGTTTGTAATTTTCCTTCTACAAAAATTTTTGAACCTTTTTTTAAATATTGCTCTGCTATCTCAGCAAGCCTTCCAAATATGACCACTTTGTGCCATTCAACTTGTTCTTTTTGCTCACCTGTAGTCTTGTCTTTCCATCTCTCTGATGTAGCGATAGACAAGTTTGCAACTGGGCTTCCAGCTTGTGTATATTTTATTTCCGGATCAGCTCCCAGGTTTCCGATAATTAGTACTTTATTTAGGCCGTTTGACATATATATATTCTATAATACTTTTTTCCAAATCGAGTTATCAATTTGAAGTTTATTGAAATCAAAGGTGCAAAAGCACACAATTTAAAAAATATATCTCTAAAAATTCCTAGAGATAAGCTAACTGTAATTACAGGTCTTTCTGGATCAGGCAAATCTTCACTAGCTTTCGATACAATTTATGCTGAAGGCCAAAGAAGGTATGTTGAGTCGTTATCTACATATGCAAGGCAATTCCTTTCTGTCATGGATAAGGCTGATCTTGAATCTATTGAGGGGCTATCACCTTCGATATCCATACAACAAAAATCAACTTCCCATAATCCAAGATCGACTGTAGGTACAATCACTGAAATACATGACTATTTACGATTATTATTTGCCAGAGTTGGGATACCTAAATGTCCAGACCATAATTTAGAACTAAACGCAAAGCCTGTAGTTTCTATGGTAAAAGACACAATTAAAAAAGAGTTAGGTGAAAAAATATCAGTTTATTCGCCTATCATCATGGACGGTAAAGGTGAACATTTGGAATTATTAAGCCAATTAATGGCAGAGGGTTTTTCAAAAGTCAGAATAGATCAAGAAATATATCAAATAAACAAAGTCCCTCTTCTGGAAAAAAATAAGAAACATAATATTTCAGTTTTAGTTGATCAACTCGTAATTGATGAAAGTGACGATTGCAGGCAAAGGCTCACAGAATCAATTGAAACGGCCTTACGCTTCTCTAAAGGGAGTGTGGATATTGCTGGGAAGTCAAATGAATACCGTCTCTCTAATAAGCATGCTTGCCCAAAATGTAATTTTTCTATTCAAGAGCTTGAGCCTAAAATCTTCTCATTTAACAATCCAAGTGGTGCTTGCGGAGAGTGTGATGGGTTAGGCGTGAATTCATATTTTGATGAAGATAAAATTATTAAATATAAAAACCTAAGTATTGCCCAGGGATGTATAGAGCCATGGAATACTCCTTATTACCAGAGCAAACTTATCGGGCTTCTGAATCATCTTGGAGAAGATATAAACAAATCATGGGAAAACCTAAAAAATGATACAAAGAAAATTATTATTTGGGGAACTAAAAAGGAAATTACGTTTGATGATTTAAGCACAAATAAAAAGGTTAAAGAGAAATTTGAAGGGGTTATTCCCTCTCTAAATAGACAATTTGAAAGAACTGATTCTTACTTTATCCGAGAAAAAATTAGCTCTTATATTTCAGAGAAAACTTGCGAGACTTGTAAGGGGCAAAGGTTAAATGAGATTTCAAGAAATGTATTTGTAGATGGGATGAGTTTGCCTGAAGTTAGTGAATTAAAAATCGTTGACGCACTGGAAATAGTGGAGGATCTTAACTTAGAGGGCAATAGGTCTGAAATAGCAGAAAAGATATGTAGAGAAATTACAACAAGGCTATCATTCCTAAAAGATGTTGGCTTAGATTATTTAAATCTATCAAGAGGGGCAAATACGCTATCTGGGGGCGAAGCGCAAAGAATTAGGTTAGCAAGTCAAATAGGTTCAGGTCTTGTTGGCGTTATATATGTTTTAGATGAACCATCAATAGGCCTTCATCAAAGAGATAATCAAAAACTGATAAATACTTTATTAAGATTAAGAGATCTTGGAAATACAGTGATCGTAGTTGAGCATGACGAAGAAATGATAAGGTCAGCGGATCACATAATTGATTTGGGTGTAGGTGCAGGGATACATGGTGGCTCAATTGTTGCTGAAGGAAATTTAGAAGACATCTCAAAATCAAAAAAATCAATTACTGCAGAATATTTAAGAAAAGAGAGTGAAATTGCTCTAAAAGACACTGAGAGAAAAGATAGTAATAGCTCAATTTACATTTCTGGCGCTAATACTAATAACCTAAATAATGTAAACATTGATATACCTTTGAATAAATTAGTAGCAATTACAGGAGTTTCAGGATCCGGAAAATCGTCTCTTGTAAATCACACGTTGATACCAGGTATAAATTCAAAACTTAATAATTCTAAAGTGCCAGAGAAAACTGATTTCAAAAAAATTATAGGTGAAGAAAATATTGATAAAATGATTTCAATAGACCAGAGCCCTATTGGCAAGACTCCCAGATCAAATCCAGCTACCTATACAGGATTATTTACCTTCATTAGAGAGTTATTCGCTAATACTTCTGAATCAAGAACGAGAGGATATAAGCCTGGTAGATTTAGCTTTAATGTCGAAGGCGGAAGATGTGAAAATTGTAGGGGTGAAGGCTGGGTAAAAGTAGAAATGCACTTTCTGCCTGATTTATTTGTGGAATGTGATGTTTGCAAGGGAAAACGTTTCAGAGACGATACCCTAGAAATAAAGTTTAAAAACAAAAATATACATGAGATTCTAGAGATGACTGTTGAAGAGGCAATAGATTTTTTTAAAGCTGTTCCTCAAGTGCTTAAAAAACTATCTACCCTCAAAGAAGTCGGTCTCTCTTATGTAAAACTTGGGCAAGCTGCTAATACACTTTCTGGTGGAGAAGCACAAAGAGTAAAGTTATCAAAAGAATTATCTAAAAGAGATACAGGCAATACCCTTTATATACTTGATGAGCCTACTACGGGACTACACTTTTATGATATTCAAATGCTGATGGATGTTTTGAATAAGCTTGTAAATAAGGGAAATAGTGTAATTGTTATTGAACATAACTTAGATGTTATTAAGTTAGCGGATTGGGTAATTGATTTGGGACCGGAAGGTGGTGACGGTGGGGGAAATATAGTTGCTGAGGGAAATATAAGCTCAATTAAAAAGAATAAAAAGTCTTATACAGGACAAATGCTTAAGACTCTGTCTTAATTTCTTCGTTCTCAGTAATCTCTTCCTGATTTTCTTGATTACGGATTGTAAGTTCAACGTAACACATATCAGCTTTATCACCCTCTCTGAAACCAGCTTTAATCACCCTAAGATATCCGCCATTTGTTTCAGAAAATCTTGGTCCTAAATCTGAAAATAATTTTGAAGTTGCTGTTTTTGAATTAAGTTCTGAAATTACTTGCCTTCTGTTATGTAAACTATCGACTTTTGATCTGGTAATGAGAGGTTCCAGGAATCTTCTCAATTCTTTACCTTTTTCGACTGTTGTCTTTACTATTTCGTGCTCTATAAGAGAAGCAGCAAGATTTCTCATCATTGCAATTCTATGTGATGATGTCCTGCTGAATCTTCTACTAAGCTTTCTATGTCTCATATTACATTGGTGGCCAATTCTTAAGCACGGTCCCCATGGATAAACCTCTTGAAGCTAACTCATCCTTGATCTCGTTTAAAGATTTTTTTCCAAGGTTTGGCGTTTTAAGAAGATCCATTTCACTTCTTTGTATAAGATCTCCTATCAAGAAAATATTTTCAGCTTTTAAACAATTTGTTGAACGAACTGTTAACTCTAATTCTTCGATAGATCTTAATAGAAGTGGATCAAAGTCGTACTTATCTTTTCTTTTCTCTTTTCTGGAAACTAGTTCTTCATCAACAAACACTGCAAGTTGATGTTGCATAATTGTAGCAGCATATTTAACTGCCTGTTTCGCATCAATTGTTCCATCTGTCTCTAGATCAAGAATTAATTTATCGAGGTCAGTCCTGTTCTCAACTCTTGTATTTTCAACTTTATAGTTAACTCTTTTAACTGGGGAAAATATTGCATCTAAATGTAATGAATCAATACTTTTATCTTTGTTTTGTTCTGCAGGAACATAACCAATACCAGTTTTTATTTTCATTGTCATTGAAACTTTCTTTGGCTCTACTAGAGTTGCAATTACATGATCAGGGTTCATTACTTCAACTCCAGCAGGCAAATCTAGATCTCCCGCAGTTATAGTTTTTGGAGTTTTTGTTTCGAGCTTAACTTCTGCTTCGGACGGACCATCTAATTTAATAGCCATGTCTTTAAGATTTAAAAGAACATCTAAGATATCTTCTTTAATTCCTTCAATTGTTCCATATTCATGAGAAACACCATCTATTTTTACTTCTGTTACAGCTGCACCTGGCATGTAAGACAGCATTATTCTTCTCAAACTGTGACCGATTGTATATCCAAAGCCTCTTTCAAATGGCTCCAGAACAACTCTTAGATTGTTTTTATCTAATTCATCTACTCTTGCCACCTCTGGCGCTAAAACATTCAACTTATCTTCCATAATTACCTCTATTATTTTGAGTACAACTCAATAATTAAGTTTTCGTTTATCTCTGAACTTAACTCACTTCTGTCTGGATAGCTCAAAAACTTTCCTTTCATCTCATCAAAATTAACCTCCAGCCAACTTGCTTTATCTTTTGATTTTGCAAGTTCAACAGCTGCTTTAATTCTTAGATGTTCCTTTGATTTATCAGTTACTGATACCTCGTCTTCTGGTTTAACATTGTAAGAAGGTACGTTCACAACTTTGCCATTCACATTTATTGATTTATGAGAAACCATTTGACGAGCCTCAGCCCTAGTTACACCAAATCCCATTCTATATACAACATTATCCAGTCTTGTTTCTAATAAATTTAATAAGTTTTCACCCGTATTACCTTTGGACTTTGCAGCTTTGAGATAGTAGTTTCTGAATTGTTTTTCTAACAATCCATACATTCTTTTTACTTTCTGCTTTTCTCTTAGCTGTGTGCCATAGTCTGATAATCGACCACGTGACATTGCATTCCCTGGCTTGTTTTCAAATTTGCACTTTGATTCAATTGCTCTAGTGCCTGACGTAAGCATTAAATCTGTACCTTCTCTTCTAGAAAGTCTTAATCTTGGTCCTCTATATCTTGCCATTATACTCTTCTCTTTTTTGGAGGCCTGCATCCATTGTGTGGAAGAGGCGTAACATCTGTAATCTTATTAATTCTTAGGCCACAAGCATTTAAAGCTCTAATTGAAGATTCTCTTCCAGCACCAGGCCCTTTCACTCTTACTTCCAGATTTACCATTCCTAACTCTTTTGCCATATTTCCAGCTCTCTCTGCTGCAATTTGAGCAGCAAAAGGCGTACTTTTTCTGGATCCTTTAAATCCAGCGCCACCAGAGGTTGCCCAACACAGAGCATTACCACCCATGTCAGTAATCATCACTATTGTGTTATTGAAAGATGCTTTTACGTGAGCTATTCCATCAGTAACTATTCTCTTTGTTTTCTTCTTACCAGCCATTTCTATGCTTTAATTGGCTTCCTTGGGCCTTTTCTTGTCCTTGCATTGGTTTTTGTTCTCTGACCTCTTAAAGGTAGTCCTTTTCTATGTCTTATGCCTCTGTAACAACCTAAATCCATAAGTCTTTTTACGTTGAAATTAATTTCTCTTCTAAGGTCACCTTCAATTTGAAAAGCTTTTAATTCGTCTCTTATCTTATCTAGCTGATCTTCACTAAGTTCTGATACTTTTTTTGAGTACTTGATTTTTAATTTATCGCAAATCTCTTGAGCCGTTCTTCTGCCAATACCATAAATATGCGTAAGTGAAACATCAACGTGTTTGTTATCTGGTATGTTTATTCCGCCAACTCTAGCCATTATCCTTGTCTCTGTTTATGTCTTTTATTTGTTTTACAAATAACAAAGAGAGTTCCTGTTCTCTTCACAACTTTGCAATCTTTGCATATCTTTTTTATTGACGATCTTACTTTCATCTTCTTCTACTCTTTTTTGAGCCCGAAATATTAGCATTTTTTAGGATAGATGCATATTGTTGGCTCATAACATATGATTGTATTTGTCTTTGCAAATCTAGCATCACTACAACAACAATTAGTACTGATGTCCCTCCAAGATAAAAAGATATCCCAAAGCTATTGATCAAGATCAATGGCAATATACATACAAGAGACAAGTAAAATGCTCCAAAAACTGTTAGTCGGGATAAAATTGTATCTATAAATGTTGCAGTTTGATCACCTGGTCTTATTCCTGGAACGTAGGCACCACTTCTCTTTAAATTTTCTGCCATATCATTAGAGCTAAATGTAAGTGCGAGCCAAATGTAGCAAAAAGAAACAATTAATATCACAAATAAAAGAATGTAAAGAGGTTGACCTGGGTTGAGATAAAGCGCAAATTCTTGCAATCCACCAAGTCCCTCAATATTTCCAAACCAAGAGGATAGAGTTGCAGGGAACAGCAAAAAAGTACTTGCAAATATTGCTGGTATAACTCCTGACATATTAAGTTTTAATGGTAGAAAACTTGATGGTGCTTGAATCATTCCTCTAACTTGATGTCTTTGTGCGTAATTAACTGTTATTTTCCTTTGAGCGTTTTCAACAAAAACAACTAGAGCTACAACAATTAAAGTTAAAACACCCAGAACAATTAGTATCAGATAATTTAAATCGCCCTGTTGAGTTTGTTCTAATGCTTGTCCAAAAGCTCTAGGCACACCGGTAATAATGCTTGTAGCAATTATTAATGAAATACCATTACCAATTCCTCTTTCAGAGATTTGCTCACCTAGCCACATAAGAAAGACTGTTCCTGTAACAATAGAAAGCACTGCTACCACTGCTCCAAATATACTGCCAGATTCTAGAAGGCCAGCTGTTTGCAAGGTAATTGTTAAAGCAGTAGATTGAATCAACGCAAAGACCACTGTCCCATAACGTGTATATTGAGTTATTTTATTTCTACCACTTTGCCCGTCTTTTTTCAGCTCTTGCAAATACGGAACAGAATTTGAAAACAATTGCATAACAATCGCAGCTGAAATATATGGAATCACGCTTAAAGCGAAAATACTCATTCTCTCAAGGGCGCCACCTGAGAATAAATTGAAGTACTGCAGAATAGTGCCTTGACTCTGTTGGAATAGAGCAGCAACTTGCTCAGGATTTATACCAGGTATCGGAATATGTGTTCCAATTCTATAAACCAACAAAGCAAAAGCTAAAAATCCAAGCCTTCTCCATAATTCAGACATTGAGTTATCCAACTTTTACTCCTTTTGATAATCTTATATTTTCATCTATTGGCTTCTCAGCTAATTTGCCTTCACCAAATATCTTCACTTTTAGTGTTGATTTCTTGATAAGCCCAAGTTTTTTGAGGTTCTCAATACTAATTTTCTTAATTCCCTGAAGATGTTTTACATTTAAACTTTCAGAAACCCTAGAAACACGTGATGAAAATCCAAATTTAGGAACTCTCATCTGCAAAGGCATTTGTCCACCCTCAAATCCAGGTCTTACATTTCCGCCTGATCGTGATTTTTGACCCTTATGGCCTCTGCCAGCCGTCTTGCCAGTACCTGAACCAGTACCTCTTCCAACTCGTTTCCTATCAGATCGGGATTTTGAATCACTTATTGTATTTAATGTTAGTTTTTCCATTACTTAACCTCTTCGACCTTCACCATATAATCTACTTGATTAATCATCCCTCTTATTGAAGGTGTATCTTCGACAACTTTTGTATCACCAATCTTTCTTAAACCTAAGCCTTTAATAGAAAGACGATGATTTTTCTTTCGTCCAATCAAGCTTTTTAATTGTGTAATTTTCAACTTTGACATTATTTTCTTCTCTCTTTAACTTTTTCAGGAGATTCCATTTTTGCAAGTCCTTCAATTGTTGCTCTTACAACATTAATTGGGTTTGTTGATCCGTAACATTTTGCCAGAACATTTTTTATTCCAACAAGCTCTAAAACAGCTCTCATTGCACCACCCGCAATAATACCTGTACCTTCTGAAGCTGGTTGCATATAAACCTTTGTAGCTGAACTTTTTTCATTGATTGGATACCAGATTGTATTTCCATTAAGCTCAACATTAACGAGACTTTTTTTAGCCTCATCTAGTGCTTTTTGAATGGCTACAGGAACCTCTTTAGCTTTACCTCTACCATAACCGACTTTTCCATTTCCATCCCCGACAACTGTAAGAGCTGTAAATGACATTACACGACCACCTTTTACAGTTTTAGCAACTCTATTAACTTGAACTAGCTTCTCTACGAGAGTATCTTGTTGACTCATATTTTGTGTATCAATATTTTCCATTAGAATTTAAGGCCTCCTTCTCTGGCACCATCTGCAAGAGCTTTTACTCTACCGTGGAATTTATATCCTGATCTATCAAAAGTTACTTCTGAATGTCCAAGTTCTATGGCTTTTTTCGCTATTTCAGTACCAATCAATTTCGCTGCTTGGATATTGCCACCAGATTGTTTTTTAAAAGCTTTTTGCTGCGTTGAGATTGTAGCTAATACTTTCCCGTTTGAAGAATCTACTAGCTGAGCACTGATATTGTTAGAAGATCTATAAACGCATACTCTCATGATGCCCTCTTTAGTGAGTTTTGCTCTGAGTTTTTTTGATCTTCTTGTTCTTGCTATTTGTTTGCTCATAAATTATCCCGCTGCGGCTTTTTTCCTTTCTTTTCTAACTATATGTTCACCATCAATAAAGATTCCTTTTCCTTTGTAAGGTTCTGGCGGTCTAAAAGATCTTATCTCAGCACAAACCTGACCCAATAATTGTTTATTACAAGATGACACTGAAAGTTCAGTTTGGCTGTCTTGATTAGCTTCTACTGTATCAGGCAAGTTGTATTCAACAGGATGAGAAAAGCCCAGTGTAAAAGTGATTTTTTTACCTTGTACTTTTGCTCTATACCCTACACCATTTAACTTTATTTTTTTCTCAAAACCTTCACTCACACCTTTTACATAATTATTTAAAAGTGCTCTCATTGTTCCTGCCATAGCTCTACTTTCTTCATTTGACCATTTAATTTGTATCTGCTTTTCTTCAACATCAAACTGTACAGATTCGTGAACATTAAGGATCATTTCGCCTTTTGGTCCTTTCAATGAAATAGATTGTCCATCCACACTCGCTGTAACTGAGTCAGGTAATAAAACTGGATCCTTAGCTATTCTTGACATTAAAATACCCTACAAATTACCTCGCCACCCATTTGCTTTTTAATGGCTTCCTTATCTGTCATTAAACCCTTACTTGTTGTTAAGACTTTAATACCTAGCCCTCCTTTGTGGGGCTTTATATCTTTATAACTAAGATATTTTCTTAATCCTGGCTTCGATTCCCTTACAATCTCTTTAATAACTGGCTTATCCTCGAAATACTTAAGCGTAATTTCGAGCTCATCAAAATCTTTCTTAACTTTTTTAACACTAGTTAGGAATCCTTCTTTAACAAGCAATTTTGCTAATTCATGTTTCAATTTTGAATAAGGAGCATTCACTGTAGCTTTGTCTCGCATCAGTGCGTTTCTTACACGTGTTAATAAATCTGCTATCGGATCTGTCATAATTTTACCAACTTGCCTTTTTAATTCCTGGAAGCTTTCCAGACATTGCTAATTCACGTAGCTTTGTTCTACTGAGTCCAAATTTTCTATACACACCCTTAGGTCGTCCTGTAAGTGCACACCTTCTAACAACTCTTGAAGGATTTGAATTTCTTGGAAGTTTTTGTAATTTTCTTTGTATATCCATTTTTTCTTCAAATGTTGCAGCTTTCTTTTGCTCAGCCTTTAAAGCTGCTCGTTTATCAGAAAACTTTTCAACAAGCTTAATTTTCTTCTTTTCTCTTTCTACAATTGATTTTCTAGCCATTTTTTCCCCTAAACGGAAAGTTAAAACTTTCTAATAATTCTTTTGCTTCACTATCTTTTGAAGCTGAAGTGGTAATTGCTATATCCATTCCTCTTAGCTTATCGACTTTGTCATAATCTATTTCTGGGAAGATTATTTGTTCTTTTATGCCCATGTTATAGTTTCCCCGCCCATCAAAAGATTTTTCACTCAAACCTCTAAAATCTTTTTCTCTTGGTATAGCCAAGTTGACAAGCCTTTCAAAGAAATCATACATTTTGCCGCCTCTCAGTGTGACTTTGCATCCTATTGGGTATTCTTCTCTTATTTTGAAACTGGATACCGCTTTTCTAGCCTTTGTAACAACTGGTTTTTGCCCTGCAATTGCTTCAAGATCTCTGACAGCATTTTCAAGAACACCTTTGTCTTTAGATGCTTCACCAACACCCATATTAATAGTGATTTTTTGCAATTTCGGCACTTGCATAATGGACTTATAACCAAGCTTATCTTTTAGCATTGGTGCAATCTCTTTTGTATATTTTTCTTTCAATCTCATTACTTAATATTTTTTCCAGTTGATTTAAATATTCTTATTTTCTTGCCTTTTTCATCTTTGAAGCCGACTTTATCTTGCTTTTTAGTTGAGCTATTCCAAATCATTACGTTTGATAAATTTATTGGCATTTCTTTTTCAACTATCCCGCCCGTAATCCCTAATTGAGGGTTTGGTCTTGTGTGTTTCTTTGCAAGATTTAAATCATTTACAACGCACTTTTCGCCCATTATTTTTTTAATATTGCCTCTTTTTCCTTTTTCTCTACCAGAAATTACGATTACCTCATCACCCTCTCTTAATCTTGTATTTTTAATCTTCATTAAAGTACCTCCGGCGCGAGTGAAACTATTTTCATAAACTTTGCTGTTCTAAGCTCTCTGGTTACAGGTCCAAATATACGAGTAGCAACGGGTTCTCTATTATTATTTAGCAAAACAACTGCATTCTCATCAAAACCTATTTTTGAGCCGTCTTGTCTTCTAACTCCAGACTTGCTTCTTACAATAAGAGCGTTCATAACAGAGCCTTTTTTTATCTTGCTTTGTGGTAGAGCTTCTTTTATTGCTACTTTTATGACATCACCTATATTAGCTGTTCTTCTTTTAGAACCTCCCAAAACCTTTATACACATAACAGCTCTTGCTCCACTATTATCAGCAACACTTAGCATGCTTTGGGTTTGGATCATTCAGACTCTCCTTTCTTAAGAACTTCCACTAACATCCAATTTTTAGTTTTAGATAGAGGCTTACATTCTTGAATTAAAACAATGTCGCCTTCTTTAGAAACTTCTTTTTCATCGTGGACATGATATTTTGTTGACAAGCTCAAGTACTTTCCATACTTTGGATGTTTTTTTCTTCTGTCGACAACAACTGTGATTGTCTTATTCATTTTTTGACTTGTAACAGTTCCTTGTAAAGTTCTAGCTGCCATTTTTTGTATTCATCTCCGTTTTAATTCTTGCTATATTTTTTCTAGCCTCTTTCATCATGTGGCTTTCTTTAAGCTGGCCCATTTTATGTTTGAATGCACTTTCAAACAATAGCTTTCTGTTAGCAACTAGCTCTGTTTTTAGTTGATCAGGATTCATGCCTTTATAATCTTTTGTCTTTTTCTTAGCCATCTGTTCCTCTTCTTACAAAAGTAGTATTCATTGGTAATTTTGCACCAGCTAATTCAAATGCTCTTTTTGCATCTTTTTCTTCAACACCAGCAACTTCGTAAAGTATCTTTCCAGGTTTAATTGGGCTTGCCCAATATTCAACATTTCCTTTACCTTTACCTTGTCTTGTCTCAAGAGGTTTTTTCGTAATTGGTTTATCTGGAAATACTCTTATCCAAACTTTTCCACCTCTTTTGATATGTCGAACGAGCGCTCTTCTTGCGGCTTCAATTTGTCTAGAAGTTAACATGCCATGTGATGTTGCTTTCAAACCATAATCGCCAAATGCTACAGATGAGCCTGCAGAGGCAAAACCATTGTTTCTGCCTTTCATCTGTTTTCTAAATTTTGTTTTCTTAGGTTGAAGCACCTTTATCTCCTCTATAAATCCAAACTTTTACACCAAGTATCCCGTAAGTTGTCAAAGCCTCACTTGTTGCATAATCAATGTCTGCTTTCAATGTATGTAGTGGAACCCTTCCTTCTCTGTACCATTCCGATCTTGCAATTTCAGCACCATTTAAACGACCAGACACCTCTATTCGAATTCCTTTTGCTCCTTGTCTCATTGTATTTTGAACTGCTCTCTTCATAGCTTTTCTAAACATAATTCTTTTTTCTAATTGCTGAGTCACAGAACTAGCAACCAATTGTGCATCTAAATCTGGCTGTTTTACCTCAACAACATTGAGTTTTACATCTTGGTTGATAATTTTTTTCAATTCTTTCTTAATCTTTTCTATCTCTTCGCCTTTTTTTCCAATAACAACACCCGGACGTGAAGTTTTGATATCAACAATAACCTCTTCCATGGTTCTTTTAATTATTACTGCACTGATTGGTGCCTGAGGAAGAATTTGCTTCACTCTATCTCTGACTTTAATATCTTCAGCCACTAGTTTTGAATAATCTTTGGATTTCGCAAACCAAATAGAGTCATGATCTCTAGATGTTCCTAATCTAAAACCTACTGGATTAACTTTCTGACCCATTAGATTCCTCCTGTTTTTTTTCTGTTAGTTTTATCTCAATATGACAGAAAGGTTTCTTTATTCTGTCGGCTCTTCCTCTTGCTCTGATTTTAATTCTTTTCATGACAAGACCTTTATTAACTATGATTGATTTAATCTTTAGATTATCAATATCTGTATTTTCATTAGCTTCAGCATTTGAAATAGCTGAATCAATTAATTTTTTAATAAGCTTTGCGCCTTTCTGTTTGGAAAAGCTTAAGACATCCAATGCTTTTTCAACGTCTAATCCTCTGACTTGATCTGCAACAAGGCAAGCTTTTTGTGGTGAAAGTCTTGCTCCTTTTAAATATGCTCTAACTTCCATTATGCTTTTACCTTCCTGTCGCCTGAATGCATTTTAAATGTTCTAGTGATAGAAAATTCACCGAGCTTTTGTCCGACCATATCCTCTTTTATAAATACTGGAATATGTTGTCTGCCATTGTGAACAGCTATTGTTAAGCCAACCATATCTGGTGTAATCATTGAACTTCTTGACCAAGTTTTAATTGGCTTTCTATCGTTGGTTTCTTTTGCTTTCTGAACTTTCTTTTCAAGTGAAAAGTCTACAAAAGGCCCTTTTTTGCTTGATCTAGCCATTATTTATATCTCCTCTTCACAATAAGTTTGTCACTTGCTTTAGGCTTTCTTGTTCTGTACCCTTTTGTAGGCATACCCCATGGTGTAACTGGATTTCTTCCACCTGAAGTTTTACCTTCTCCACCACCGTGAGGATGGTCAACAGGATTCATTGCTACACCTCTCACTGTTGGTCTTACACCCCTCCATCTTTTTGCTCCTGCTTTTCCTAAAGATTTAAGGTTATGTTGTTGATTTGAAATTACACCTACTGTTGCTCTACATGTGAGAAGAATTTTTCTCATTTCTCCAGAACTTAATCTCAATGTTGCATACTTACCTTCTTTTGCTACTAGCCTTGCGGTTGTACCAGCTGATCTAATTAATTGAGCACCTTTGCCAGGTCTCATTTCAACACAATGCACTTCTGTACCCTGTGGTATTTCCGATAATGGTAAGCAGTTTCCTGGTTTTATTGGGGCCTTATCACCTGATAGTACTTTTGTTTTTTCTTTAAGGCCTTTTGGAGCAATGATATAAGCTTTCTCACCATCTTTATATTCAATTAATGCTATATTTGCTGATCTATTAGGATCATATTCAACCCTGAGAACTGTTCCTTCTACATCAAACTTATTTCTCTTGAAGTCAATTATTCTATATAGTCTTTTATGGCCACCACCCTTATGGCGAACTGTAATATGTCCATTATTATTCCTGCCAGAAATTCTTTTCTTAGACTCAACTAAAGTTTTTTCAGGTCTTCCTTTATGAAGATCTTCTTTAATTAATACTCTAAATCTTCTTCCAGGAGATGTAGGTTTTGCTTTAATAATTGCCATTATTTAAAAGGGTTCTCCAGGTTAATTTCTTTTCCTTCAGCAAGCTTTACGTAAGCTTTCTTATACGTACTTGTTTTGTATTTCCCGAATCTTGTTCTTTTGTTTTTAAATTTTGTATTTAAAACTCTTACTGATTCTACTTTTACACCGAAAATTTCCTCTATGGAGACCTTGATCTGTGTTTTTGTAGACTCTTTAGCAACTTTAAAAACGTATGTATTCGAAGTGCTTTT
>Ga0209433_10000090_pt1 | contig 26412 bp, 24 predicted proteins | sample METZYME_5_50m_FD_187552 | JGI IMG/M metagenome (GOLD analysis project Ga0209433, IMG submission 187552) | Marine microbial communities from oxygen minimum zone in mesopelagic equatorial Pacific - METZYME_5_50m (SPAdes) (version 2) | ecosystem: Environmental > Aquatic > Marine > Oceanic | place...
TCTTATGAACTCCTATGCTGGAGCTTTGGGGATGACTGATACTACCTTTATAAACTCAACGGGCTTACCAAACGAAGGACACTTAACGTCAGCTAGGGATTTGGCAACACTTACTTCAAACTTTATGTCAAATTTCCCAGATATATATGCTCTTTTTAAAGAGAAAGAGTTTGAATATGGAGGAATTACAGGCAATAAATATAACAGAAATAAATTACTTTGGAGAGATGAGAGCTCTGATGGAGTAAAGACTGGACATACATCTACAGCTGGATATTGTCTTATCGGGTCTGCAAAAAGAGGTAGTATGCGCTTAATAACAGTTGTTGCTGGAAGTGATACTGCTAATAATAGCTTCTCTGATACTCAAAGGCTTCTTGAATATGGGTTTAGATTTTATGCAACACAAAAGTATTTTGATGCAAACAAAGAATATACGACTGCAAAAGTTTGGGGCGGTAAGACTGATAATATAAGCTTAGGTGTCGTTGAGGATATATCGATAACTTTACCACGAACAAGTTTTAAGAATGTTAAGGTAAACTTTAATGTTAAAAATAATGTTCAAGCTCCAATTAAAAGAGGCGAAAAGCTTGGAACACTTGACATTATTAGCAACGATGAAATTGTATTAACCACTGATCTGCTTGCATTGAATGACGTAGATGCAAAAGGTTTTTTTGGGAGGATCTGGTCAAAATTTGTCCTTTGGATAATGAGTTTATTTGGGTTGGCTTAGATGAAAAATGTTCATGCTGTATTCAATGGAACATTTGATAGCTTAGAAAAAATAAAAATATCTCCTCTGAGTAGAGCTTATACATTTTCAGATAGTGTCTATGAAGTCATACCCTTTCACAATGCAAAAGGTATCGCATACGAAAAACATATATCTAGGCTTCAAAATAGTTGTAACTCCCTGTCAATCTCTGCAAACATTGAAATCATTTCAAAAGAAATCACTGAACTTATAAATAAAAGTAAATTTAAGGATGGTTATGTTTACTATCAGGTTTCAAGAGGCGTAGATCAAATAAGATCACATATGTTTGATAATAATATTTCAGCTGAAACATTTGGTTATGTTTTAGAGCACAGTTTTAAATCACAATGTCTTAAAGTAATGCTTTGTGAGGACGTGAGATGGAGCAGATGTGACATTAAATCTACTTCATTATTAGGAAACATAATGAGTATGAACAGTGCTAAAAATAAAGGATGTGATGAAGTTATCATGCATAAAGATGATGCAATTACTGAGGGTGGGGCTTCAAATGTTTTTTTTGCAAGTGACGAGTGTGTTTATACACCCAGTCTATCTAAAAATATTCTTCCTGGAATTACCAGAGAGCTTTTAATTCAAGAAATCAAAGCATCAGGAATTAACATCGAAGAGGGTGATTATAAAATTGATGATCTTGTGAATGCTAAATCAATATGGTTAACAAGCTCTACAAAAGGGCTCGCACAAGTAACTGAAATAATTAATCAAAGAACAAATATAACTATTGATCATCATCTATTTTTAGAATGTGAAAAAATATTTAAAGATAGTTTTCTTAGTTAGAGGTTAGATTAATAACCATATTATCAAGCTCTTGCCAAAACTGATCTTTAGAGATACCGCCTAGTCCTTTTGAGGCAAGATCTAATTCATATACTTTTTTCTGAAGCACAAGCATTTTTTTGAGTGGATTTTTTTTAATAAAATTTAAATAGTTAGGAATTTTATTTTTCCAAATACCAGCTTTTTCCAAACTTATATTATCTTGATGCGATCCTATGCAGGTATTAATGACTTTTCCAATTATCCAAACTAAAAGGGGTCCATAGTGATCATCATTTTTTTTAATGGATTTGGTTATTCTTAATGCATATTTAGTGTCTAGTTCTATAATCTTATCTTCTAATTGATATGGAAGAAATTCCGCATTATCAAAGCCTATTTTTTTGTCTTTATTTTCCTCACAATAAGTTAATTTAAGAATATTTATTTCATTTTGTTGAGCAATCAAGTTGCCGGAAAAAATATCAGCTATTCTTGTTGAATAATCCCTTGCATCAGATACGTTCATAAAATTTAGTTGATTTTTAACCCAAGCTTTTTCTTCATAGGACTTTAGCTTGTTACATTCAACGATCAATCCAAGACTGTCCAGTAACTTCACCCACTTGGTGTTTTTATTAATTTTTTCAATTGATGATTTGATAATTATTGCAATATCATTAAATTTTTTAATATCTTGCATTTCAAAAATATTAACAATTTCCTTAGGAATTTTTCCTTTCAAATGATTTATCTCAATTATTATCTTAGATCCAAATAATGATCCAGAGGCATTTTCGAGAATGGTACTTTCTATTTTTGAATAGTCACTTTCTGTAATAATTTTTTTTTCATTAAAACTTTTTTCCTTTAAGAATGAGTTAATTAAATCAACTGAATTATTTTTTAAAACGATCTCTGGACCAAAAACAAAAAATATATTTGAAGACTTATTTATATATTTACTTAACGATGTTGACTCACAAATCAATTAGATTTACCTCTAAAATTAGCTGTTCAATAACATCATTCATAATTTCTTTTTCCATAAATTTATTCATTTCATTTTCTGCCAATGGATTTAGTTCTATCGCGCTGAATCTTTTCATTGAATTTATAGTTTTTGCATTATTTGAATGATTCATTTGCATTGAATGATCCTCATGCGTTGAATGTTCCATATGCTTTGAATGGTCTGTATGCATTGAATGGTCCATTTTCATTGATCCTGAGTTATTAATGCTAAAAACTAATTTTGCTTTTAGTTCAATTTCCATTGCTCTCAAAGCAGTTCCTGAGTAAACGTTATATTTATTTATGTCAAAGCTATTTATGTTTAAACGAATTTTTTTATCATCAACTTTATCAAATTTGTCACCAAAGATTTTTTCTATTTCCGATTGAAATTCTTTTGGGACCTCGTTCTCAAATGAAAAATAGTATTTATTTTTATCAAATTGTAATTTTTGATATTCATTTAAGTTACATGAAGTAATCATAAAGCTTAACAATATTAAAAATAGTTCTCTTTCATATCTCATGATCATTTATATTAGCTTGGATGACATTGTTATGTATTTTATCTAAATTACAAAATTTATTAATTTATCTTTAACGAAGATAGTTTTTCTTATTTCATTGTCTCCTATGTTATTTTTAACATTCTCAACATCCATTGATAGATTTTTTATTGTTTCTTCATCTAAATTTTTACTTATATTTAATTTTCCTCTAACTTTCCCATTAATTTGTATTATCAACTCATACTCATTTGATTCGATAATAGTTTCATCATATTCAGGCCAAGATGTTTCGATGCAAGATCTGTCATTCATAAAACTGCTCCATAAGTATTCGCAAATATGTGGAGAAATCGGAAATAACATTTTTAGGGAAAACAGTATTGCCTCATTTAAACAATACTTTTGAGCATTAGTAGCATCATCTTTTTTGAATTCATCTGGAATAAAATTGAGCAACTCCATTATTGCTGCAATCGCAGTGTTAAAAGAAAATCTTATTTCATAATCATTTTCAACTTTTTTTAATGTAGAGTGACATTTTCTTCTCAATTCAATTTCTTCTTTTGTGAATTCAAATTCTTCATCAAATTTAATATATTTTTTTCCTTCAATAAGGCTCCAGATTCTTTTTAAAAATCTTGAAGCACCTTCAACAGATGATTCACTCCATTCTAAACTTTGTTCAGGAGGCGATGTGAACATCATATAAAGCCTGACGGTGTCTGCTCCATATTTTTCAATGTATGATTGCGGGTCAACAGTATTGCCTTTAGATTTGGACATCTTTGCACCATCTTTAAGAACCATTCCTTGAGTAAGCAACTTTTTAAAAGGTTCATTGCCTTCAACTAGCCCAATATCTCGAAGAGCTTTATGAAAAAATCTTGAATATAACAAATGTAAAATAGCATGCTCTATACCACCGACATATAAATCTACTGGTAGCCAATATTTAGTATTTTCATCAAAGATTTCATTATTGTTGTTAGAAGAAGTAAATCTCGCGTAATACCAAGATGAATCCATAAAAGTATCAAATGTATCACTTTCTCTAAAAAGGTTATTGTCCAAATTTATGAAATCTTCATTTTGACTTAATGGAATTGGTGACGAATTCTTTTTTAGTTTTGGAAGTTCAACAGGCATATCATTTTCGTCAATAACTTTTGGATCACCATTTTCATAAATGACGGGTATTGGACAACCCCAATATCTTTGCCTACTTACTCCCCAATCCCTAAGCCTATATTGAATAAGCTGCTTACCAGATTTTAATTTAACTAATTCTTCGATGATTTTTTTTGATCCTTCTGCTGATGAAAGACCATTAAACTTGTCTGAATTTATTAAAATTCCATTTTCAGTTCTTGGTAATTTCTCCTCTTTATTTTCAATGACTTCTTTGATATCAAGATTATATTTTTTTGCAAATTCAAAATCTCTTGAATCGTGAGCTGGAACTCCCATTACAACACCTGTTCCATAGTCAAGTAATACAAAATTTCCAATCCATACAGGTAATTTATCTCCGGTTAATGGATGAACTACTCTAAGACCTGTATCAATACCAAGTTTCTCAGCTTTTGCCATATCTGCTTCTGCAGTTTTAGCTTCCTTACATTTATTAAGAAAGTTTGATATTTTTTTATTATCTTCAGAAATTTTTATTGCAAGTGGATGATTAGGGGATATAGCAAGAAAAGATACTCCAAAAATAGTATCAGGTCTTGTTGAAAAGGTTATTAGTGAGTCTTTACCCCCATCAATTTTATATTCAATCTCAGCACCATATGATTTTCCAATCCAATTCTTTTGCATTAACTTTACATTATCTGGCCAATCTAGATCTTCAAGTGAAGATAGAAGTTCATCTGCATAGTCAGTAATTTTTATGAACCATTGATCTATTTCTTTTATTTCTATTTGAACTCCAGAACGCCAACCTTTACCATCTATTACTTGTTCATTTGCTAAAACGGTCTTATCTTCAGGGTCCCAATTAACCATTGATTTTTTTCTATAAACGAGACCTGCATCATAAAATTTTTTAAAAATTAATTGTTCCCATTTGTAGTAACTTGAGTCGCATGTCCTAAGTTCTTTAGACCAATCATAACTAAAGCCAAGAGATTGTAATTGTGATTTCATGTTTTCAATATTCTTGTTTGTCCAATCGTTTGGACTTACTTTATTTGCAATAGCAGCATTTTCTGCAGGCAGTCCAAAAGCATCCCAGCCCATTGGCTGAAATACATTAAAGTTTTTCATTCTCTTATATCTAGAGATCACATCTCCAATCGTATAATTTCTAACGTGACCCATATGCAATTTACCAGAAGGGTAAGGAAACATTGATAGACAATAATATTTTTCTCTTTTATCTATTTTAGAAACATATCTTTTTTCTTCATTCCATTTGTTTTGAATGATTTCTTCAATTGTTTTGTGATTATAGTTTGAGCTCATTATTAGAATTTAAAAAGTTATAGAACTAATTACTAAAATTTAATTAATTTCCAGTATCATTTTTGGGAGATTCTTCAATATCTATATTAGTAGATCCCTTAGTAATTCGAACTGATTCTTCTCCTTGACTTACTTCAATTTCTTTTAAATTTGATTCTTCTAGCATTTCAATCAATGTCTTTATTTTTCTTATATCCATAATTTATACCTTTTTATTTTTTATAGCCTCCTCTAGGGCAAGAACATAGCCTTCCGTTCCATGCCCACTAAAAACTTTTTCTGCAATATCACTAAAGTAGGATTTTTTTCTAAAATCCTCTCTAGAATTTATATCTGATATATGTACTTCATAAAATGGTATTTTTACAGCTAAAATTGCATCTCTTAAAGCTACGCTTGTGTGAGTGTAACCCGCAGGATTGAAAATTATTGAATCAGTATCATTTTCAAAAGCAGAATGAATTGCATCTATTAGCTCATGCTCGGCATTACTTTGATAAAAGTAAACTTCACATTCGTTATCATTAGCTGTTTTTTTTAATTTTGCTTCAATATCATCAAGTGTTTCTGAACCATAAATATCTTCCTCGCGCATACCGAGCATATTTAGATTTGGACCATTAAGCACTAATATCTTCATTTAAAAGATTTTAACAGAATTTAAATACATTTATATGATTTTATAAAATATTTTTATTTTGAACAGGATAGCAAAAACCTCTATCAGAGCAGCCCTGATATGCTACTTCAACAAGCATTCCTTCAATTTTTTTTTGAGATGAGATCTTCAAAATCTTTCTTATGATTTTAGTTTCACCAAAAAATTCGTCCTCATGCTCAATAATCATTCCATCACTTATATCAAACTCAACAATTTCTTGATCATTTTTGATAAGAATTGAATCAAAATAAAGGTAATAACCATCTTCAATTGACCAATTTACTTTGAGAGTTCCTCCATCTTTTGAATAACTGATTATAAATACCTCGTCGGCAGGCTTTATTTCGTTATCCTTTAAATTCATAAAAGATATATCTTGACCTGCAAGTGCATAGTCAATAGATAACAAAGAGAATATTAAAAATAATGTCTTTTTCATTAACAACTAGGATAAACTTCCCAAATTATAAAGCGAAAACAAACTTTATTTATAATAAAAATATAAATGATAAGAAATTTTTTAATAAATATTTTATTTTCAATACCTATTTGGTTAATTGACCTCGTATATAAATTTAATAAAGACGTTAAAAGAGGATTTATTTTCGATTCTCAATCAAGGATGTTATTTGCTCTAATGCCAAAATTTGATCTGCATAAGATTGAGGATAGCGAAATTCCCAAAATTAGAAATCTTATTAATGAGAAAAGAAAAAATCTAAGGCTTTCAAATAAAACAAAAAAGAAAGTAATTACTAAGGAACATTTCATCGATACAGAAAATAATCTAAAGTTGAGAGAGTACATCCCATATAAAACTGATAATGATAATATCATTCTTTATTTTCATGGCGGCGGCTACGTATTAAATTCAATTGATACGCATAACCTTACTGTTTCTTATTTTTCTGAAAAGTTAAGGACAAGAATATTTTCCTTAGCTTATGGTTTATCTCCTGAAAATAAATATCCTCATGCAATGAATCAGGCATTATCAGCAATAGATTGGCTGGCTAAAAATGGTAATAACATCAAAAATATTAGCCTTTGTGGCGACAGTGCTGGTGCACATCTTGCTGCCTCTGTGGCTCATTCACTATCAAATGACCAAAAGGAAAATGTGCATAGTCAATTTCTAATTTATCCAATGTGTGACCCAAGTTGTGCAAGCGAATCAATCGAGCTTTTTAAGGATAATTATTTATTAACGAAAGAGTCTATGAAATGGTTCTGGGAAAAATTTAAAAATAATGATGAAGATAACTTGAAAGATACATTTAACTTATTGCTATTTAATCCAAATAAAGACTTTCCAAAGACAATCATTGTAACTGCTGGGTTTGACCCACTCTCTGATGAAGCAGAAAAATATGCTTTTTTACTTCATGAAAGCGGTAATTATGTGAAACAATTACATTATCCTTCTTTATTTCATGGATTTGCTGCCATGACAAGATTGAAATCAGCAAACAAAGCTGTGAATGATTTTTTATTAGAATATAAGAAAATATTATGAGTAATATTGTAGAGGTCAGAAATTTAAGCATCGATTTTAAGGTAAGAGATGGAAAATTTCGTGCGGTTGATAATATAAGTTTTGATGTTCAGCAGAATAAAACTTTAGCTTTAGTTGGTGAATCTGGATCAGGTAAATCAGTCACAGCGATGTCAATTATGCAGCTCTTACCATTCCCTCAATCATCTTATACTGGTGAATCTTCAATAAAATTTAATAACAAAGAAATTATAAATGCTTCAAAAAAAGACCTTCTATCTCTAAGAGGGAACATCATTTCAATGGTTTTTCAAGAACCAATGACATCCTTAAATCCTTATCATAGAGTGGGAGAACAAATCACGGAATCAGTATTACTGCACTCTAAAGTTTCGAAAAAAGAAGCAAAAGATGAAGCTATAAATTTAATGAATTTGGTTGAGATTGATGATGTTGAGAGAAGATTTAATTCATATCCTCACGAATTATCAGGTGGGCAACGACAAAGAATAATGATAGCCATGGCTTTAGTTAATAAACCTAAGCTGTTAATTGCAGACGAGCCTACAACTGCTCTTGATGTCACCATACAAGCTCAAATCTTAGATCTTATGTCTAAATTAAAGAATGAGCTAGGCATGTCTATTCTATTTATTACTCATGATTTAGGTCTTGTAAAAGAGTTCTCTGATCAAGTTTGTGTAATGCAAAATGGAAATATTGTAGAAAGTGGAAATACAAACGATGTTTTTGATAATCCCCAACATAAATATACTCAAAAATTACTTAATGCAGAGCCTCAACCTAAAACGATTATAAATAACGAAGAGAATCCTCTGATCAAAATTGAAAATTTAAATGTTTTTTATAATATGCCAAGAACTAGTTTTTTTAAAAAAAATAGATTTCATGCCGTAAAAGATACATCTATAAATATATACAAAAATACTACAATTGGTCTGGTTGGCGAGTCAGGATCAGGTAAATCTACTCTTGGAAAGGCCATAGCAAATCTAACTCCATTTGAAGGAAAAATTTATTACGATGGAAGGGATATTGCTTCTTCTTCAAAAGAAATCAAGAAACATATTCAAATAGTATTTCAGGATCCATATGGATCTTTATCACCAAGAATGACAATTGGCGAAATAGTTGGTGAAGGATTAGGGGTGCATTTTAAACTGACAAAAAAAGAATCAGATTCAAAGATTGATAAAGTTTTATCAGATGTAGGAATCGAGCTAAATGCTAAAAATAAATATCCTCATGAATTCTCTGGCGGTCAACGTCAAAGAATAGCCATCGCTAGATCTCTAATAATGAATCCTAATTTTATGATTTTGGATGAACCCACTTCTGCTCTTGATAGGTCAATACAAATTCAAGTTATAAATCTGTTAAAAGATATTCAAGATGAGTACAAATTAACATATCTATTCATAAGTCATGATTTAAAGGTGATCCGCTCAATGTCTGATTATATTTTTGTAATGAAGGATGGAATAATAGTAGAATCAGGCCTGTCAAATGATGTTTTTGACTATCCAAAACAAAAATATACTAAAAAATTGCTCTCAGCTGCGTTAAGATACGCAACCGATTGAGAAAATGTTTACAAAATGAGCTCTAGAAAATATTCAAAGGAATTAGTTGATGGTCCGAATCAGGCCGCATCTCGTTCAATGCTTAGAGGTGTAGGGTTCACATCTGAGGACTTTACTAAGCCATTTGTTGGAATAGCATCCACAGGTGCTAAAGTCACGCCATGCAATATGCATATAAATCAATTATCAGAAGTAGTTGAAGATTCAATAAATTCCTCAGGAGGCAAGGGCGTTTTATTTAATACAATTACTGTTTCTGATGGTATTTCAATGGGAACACAAGGAATGAAATATTCACTCGTTTCGAGAGAAGTTATTGCAGACTCTATTGAAACTGTTGTAGGTTGCCTTGGATACGATGGATTAATTGCAATTGGTGGATGTGATAAGAATATGCCTGGATGTTTAATAGGTATGGCAAGACTAAATAGACCATCAATATTTATTTATGGAGGATCTATAAAACCAAGTGATGAGAATACGGATTATGTAACTGTTTCAGAAAAAGTCGGCGAGTTCTCAAAAGGCTCAATAAATGAAGATGAGTTAATTCATTATGAAAAGATTTCAGTTGAAGGACCAGGCTCTTGTGGTGGAATGTATACAGCAAATACGATGGCTTCAGCAATTGAGGCACTTGGAATGAGCTTGCCAGGTAGTAGCAGTCAAGATGCGATATCAAAATCAAAGAATATTGATTGTGTTAACGCCGGAGCAGCAATTATGAATCTGCTTGAAAAAGACATCAAGCCATCTGACATTATGACAAGAGAAGCATTCGATAATGCAATAACCGTAGTAATTGCTTTAGGAGGCTCAACAAATGCAGTTCTTCATCTATTAGCTATGGCTCATTCAATTGGAGTTGATTTATGTTTAGATGACTTCACTTCTATCGGAAAGAAAACACCTGTTTTAGCAGACTTAAAGCCATTTGGAAAACACTATATGTCTGAACTTAATGCAAACGGAGGAATCCAACCATTAATGAAAACTCTTCTTGATAAAGGACTTCTCAATGGCAAATGCATGACTGTTACAGGAAAAACTTTAGAAGACAATTTAAAAGATATAAAACCATACGAAAAAAGTGAAATCATTAAAGATTTTGATAATCCAATTAAAAAAGATAGTCATCTGAGAATCTTATACGGTAATCTTGCTAAAGATGGCGCAGTAGCAAAAATTACAGGTAAAGAGGGAACATCTTTTGAAGGAAAGGCAAAAGTATTTAACTCTGAAGAAGAGGGAGTAAAAGCAATCCTATCAAATGAGATTAATGATGGTGACGTTATAGTTATAAGGTATGAGGGTCCAAAGGGAGGCCCTGGCATGAGAGAAATGCTTAAACCTACTTCAGCAATAATGGGATTAGGTTTAGGAGATAAAATTGGATTTATTACTGATGGAAGATTCTCTGGTGGTACGCATGGATTTGTTGTTGGACACGTCTCTCCTGAAGCAGCAGAAGGAGGATTAATTGCATTGGTTGAAGATGGAGATTCTATACTTATTGATGCAGAAGGTGATCAGCTTGTTCTTAAAGTAGATGACGATGAAATTAAAAGAAGACAATCAAATTGGAAAAATCCTAACGCCGTCCCAAAAAAAGGTGTACTTGCAAAGTATGCTGAAAGTGTAAAATCTGCAAGTCTGGGGGCTATAACTGATTAAATGTCTATTAATAGAAAATATCCAAATACTCGCTTGAGAAGATTAAGAAAAAACTTAAATCTAATCGATCTTGTTTCTGAAACCAACTTAACTTCAAAGGATCTAATACAACCAATCTTCATTAAAGAAAATTTTGAAGGTATGGAAGAAATTGAATCTATGCCAAGCATACATAGATTTGGTATTGATCAAGCATTGAAAGAGATTGAGGATTTATTAAATGCAGGAATAAATGCAGTAGCAGTTTTTCCTGTAATTGAAACATCAAAGAAAGATGAAATAGGCTCAGAAGCAATAAATAAGAACAATTTTATTGCTCAATCGATTAGTAAAATTAAACAGAACTTTCCAGAATTAGTATTAATAGCAGATGTTGCATTAGATCCATACACAGATCATGGCCATGACGGCATCATAGTAAATAATGATGTTGCAAATGATGAAACCATTGAAGTTTTGATCAAACAGTCATTATTATTGGCTGATGCCGGTGCAGACATTATTGCTCCATCTGACATGATGGATGGAAGGATAGGATTAATTAGAAATTCGTTAGAAAAAGAAAACTTTAAAGAAACAATTTTGTTATCTTATGCAGCTAAATATAATTCAAAGTTCTATGGACCATTTAGAGATGCAGTTAATTCTGCCTCAAATTTAGGAAATTCTTCAAAATCAACATATCAAATGAATATTTCTAATAAGAATGAAGCTTTACAAGAGGTTGCTTTAGATATTAATGAGGGCGCAGACATAGTAATGGTAAAACCAGCAATGCCGTATCTAGATATTATTCACTCAATTAAAAATGAATTTAAAGTACCAACATTTGCTTATCAGGTAAGTGGTGAATTCAGCATGTTAAAAAATGCAATTAATCAAGGATGGCTCGATAATGAGGTTATACTAGAATCATTGATAAGCATAAAAAGAGCAGGTGCTGATGCAATTCTTTCATACGCAGCTAAAGATATTTCAAAGGAGATAAACAAAATATGAGTAATGTAGTAGTAGTTGAAAATAAGGATGATTTTCAGAAGGAAGTTATCAATACAGAGGGTCCAGTATTGGTTGATTTTTGGGCAGAATGGTGTGGTCCATGTAAACAGCTTGCTCCTCTAGTCGAAGATGCATCAGAAGAATTTAAAGATAAGATCAAAGTATGCAAGATGGATGTCGATGCAAATAGAGAGACCGCAGCAGAGTTCGGCATTAGATCAATACCTACTCTTATGATATTTGAAAACGGAGAACCCATTGGAACAGAGATAGGTGCTTTATCAAAACTGCAACTTGATGAATTCATTAGATCTAAGATCTAATTTTTATACATATATCTTTGCTTATTGCTGAAAAAGAGTTATTATTTTCAATCCAGAGTTAATAAACCTTCCATTTATACCATTTCGAATTAAAAAAAATAGTGGAATAATTATATGAATCTTAGTGAAATTAAAGATAAACCTATAAGCGAGCTAGTCGATATAGCTGCTGAATTAGGCTTGGAAGATTTAGGCCGTCTTAAAAAACAAGAAATAATTTTTAGAATCTTTAAACATAAAGCTTCTGAAGGTACAGATATCTATGGCGGCGGTGTTTTAGAGATTCTAAATGACGGTTTTGGATTTTTAAGATCACCACAGGGATCTTATTGTGCTGGCGAAGATGATATCTATGTTTCGCCAAGTCAAATCAGAAAATTTGGTCTTAGAAAGGGTGATTCAGTCGAAGGTAAAATCAGAACACCTAAGGATAAGGAAAGATATTTTGCTCTAATTCAAGTTGATACTATAAATGGAGAAGAGCCCGCGAAAACAAAAAATAAAATTCTTTTTGAAAATTTAACTCCTCTTTTCCCTACTGAAAGGTTAATGCTTGAGCAAGGAAGTGGCTCTAATGAGGATCTCTCTTCACGGATTATTGATTTAATTGCTCCAGTTGGAAAGGGTCAAAGAGGTTTAATTGTTTCACCTCCAAAAGCTGGTAAAACCCTCATGCTACAAAGTATTGCTCATTCGATTAAAAGTAATAATCCTGAAGTTGAACTTATAGTTTTATTAATAGATGAGAGACCAGAAGAGGTTACAGATATGTCTAGAACTGTTAAAGGAGAGGTTGTAGCAAGTACTTTTGATGAGCCACCAACAAGACATGTTCAAGTTGCTAATATGGTTATTGAAAAAGCAAAAAGATTAGTCGAACACAAAAAAGACGTTGTCATTTTGTTGGATTCAATAACAAGACTTGGAAGAGCTTATAATGCTGTTCAGCCTGCATCAGGCAAAATTTTAAGTGGTGGTGTTGATTCAAATGCACTTGAAAGACCAAAAAGATTTTTTGGTGCAGCGAGAAATTTAGAGGAGGGTGGAAGTCTTACCATCATAGCGACGGCCCTTGTAGAAACTGGTTCAAAAATGGATGAAGTTATTTTCGAGGAATTTAAGGGAACCGGGAACATGGAAATACATTTAGAAAGAAAGATTGCTGAAAAAAGAATTTATCCTGCAATTAATGTCAGAAGATCTGGAACTAGAAGAGAGGATCTCTTAACATCAGATGACGAATTACAAAGAATGTGGATTCTTAGAAAAATTCTTGACGAAATGGAAGACGCACAGGCAATACAATTCTTGATTGATAGAATTAAATCTCATAAAACAAACGATGAATTCTTCAATTCCATGAAAAATGGAAATGGTAAAAAAACTAAATAGTTTTTTTAATCTCATTCAATAAATCATTTGAATAATAGTTAATTGTTTTGGCTTCATAGCCTAAGTTATTAATATACTCTTCTATTCTTTCAGAAATACATAAGAAAGATATTTCACTATCGGTAATATAAATATTCTCAAAAAATATTTGAGCAGCAAAAGTACTTGAAAAGATAACAATATCAGCCTTATTAAATTTTTTACGAACTTCCTTGTATTCAAAGAATTTTTTCCTTTTGTAACAAACTATATTTTTCGCATCAGCACCATATTTGATGACGTGATTGTGCACTTCGTCTAATCCGTCTAAACCTTTTACAATAGCAAACTTTCTTTTAATTAATTTTTTTCCGAGCAGTTCATTAAGACTTGAAGATCCAGGTATTGCGGCAGTATTGGAATCTATTCCAACTTCATTAAGAGCTCTTTGAGTTGATTCACCCATAGCGAAGACATTAATTGTTTTACAAATTTCGAAATGTTTAAAATGTTTAACTGAAGCTACGCTTTGAAATACTATGTCAGTAATTAAACTATCTGAAAACTCATATTTAATTGGCTCTATTTCAAATAGAGGTATGTTTTCTATTGAATTATCAAGGCTAGAATCTTTGATATTTGTACTTGTATCAATTATGTTCATGTAATAATTTAATGCCATTTTTTTTATGAATATCTTTTAAAATTTCATTGATGTCATTTCCTGAAAAAGAAATAAAATTCTCAAGACCATATATTTCACCTTTTAGATAATCTCCTGATGCAAATAGTGAAATAGCAGAATTACAATCTGCATTTAGTTTCACTAATAGCTCTCTTTCCATATTTATTTCTTGATTAAGATTAGCCATATCTTTATATGTTTGAGATGACTCAATAATGCTCTCAGCTGAGCTACCTTCCTTCCATTGGACTGCAAGAACACCTTGTCCAGAACATGTTGCATGATCTAACCTTGTGTAATTTTGATTTTGTATTAAAAAATCTAACCTTGATATACCTGCTTCAGCCAAAATAATACAGTCATATTGACCATCATTTAGTTTTTTTATTCTTGTATCTATGTTGCCATTTAAAGGTTCAATATTTGTCGCATTCATATGAAATTTTGCTTGCATCTTTCTTCTAAGGCTTGAAGTACCAAGTTTCATTTCACTTTTAAAATTAGGTTCTGTATCTTTTCTAAATATTAACAAGTCTTTTACTTTTCTTTCTGGATTTTCTATAAAGTAGAGATGTTTAAGCCCTTTAGTTTTTTTTGCAGGCATGTCTTTGGCTGAGTGAATGGCAACATCTACTGAATCATTTAAAATAAGTTCTTCAATATCTGAAACAAAATTACCCTTATCAAATAAAGTTTCGCCTTTAGCACTTAATTCGTCACCTTTGGTTGAAGTTTCGAAAAGATCATATTCTTTTATTAAAAAAGTTTTATTGAATTCCTCCACTTGTTTTAAGGCAAGTTTAGAAGATCTTGATGCTATTTTAAGTTTCATATCTCAGTAGGTAGGCTTTAACATCCCCCACATTTTTTTCTTTTAGTATTGTAAATGAACTTGGTATTTCTATGGATGAGAATTTACTATGCTCCAAGTAAATTTTACACGCAGAACTAAGCGTTTTATTTGTAGCTAAAACTTCGAGCACTTTTTCCTCAATATTTTTATCAAACGGAGGATCTGCGAAGATTAGATTAAATTTTGATAAATCATTTTTTGATGCCCAACTCATAGCATCTTTAAATAAAACAGTTGTCTTTGATTCCAATTCAAGCTTTTTCAAATTCGATTTAATTAAAAGATAATTTTTTTTATTTAATTCTATAAAAAAAGAATTTTTTGCTCCTCTTGAGATTGCTTCAATTCCAAGAGCACCCGTTCCTGCAAAAAGGTCCAAACATTCAAAGTCTTCGATTTCAAACTGCAACCAGTCAAATAATATTTCTCTTAGCTTATTTGATGTAGGCCTTAATGAGCTCTTATGATCAAAAGGGATATTTTTTCCTTTTAAATAACCTCCGCTTATCCTAATGCTATTTTTCATCTAAATTAATTTTCTTTAAGTATAATTCATACTATGAGTATTAAAGATAATTTTAGATTAGCAATGAGGAGATATATTTACTCTGTGAGTATTATGTCCAACAAAGATAATGCCGATAATCCAAATGCTATAACTGTTTCATCTGTAACATCAATTTCTATGAATCCACCTAGTTTATTAATTTGCATTAATAAGTCCTCAAGAATTCACGATACTATTGAACTAGGATCAAAATTTTGCATAAATCTTTTAAACAGCAATCAACAAAATCTTTCAAATATATGTTCTGACGAGGAAATGTATGATCAAAGATTCAAAGACAAGAATTGGAATCTAGACGATATTCCGTTTTTACAAAATGCTCAAGCAAATATATTTTGTAAAGTAGATAAGCTAACTTCCTACCATACTCATACTATTGTTGTAGGTCTTGTTGAAGAAGCAAACTACGCAGATGAAATATCTACATTAACCTATGTTGATGGTGAGTATAAGTAACTAATTTTTTATTATTCCAGTCACAACTTTATCTAAATGATCATCTAGGTTGCTAGCAATTAAAATAGCAGAAGACATGGGGCCCTCTTCAGGATTCATCATGGGTCCATCTTCAATCACTTGAACCTTTCTTAATATTCCTACAAGACCATGGACCATGGACCACAAAGTAAGACATTTAAAAGCTATAACTTCATCACTGTCATTTGCTAGTTTAGAAAAACTTGATCTGAAATTATCATAGCTTGAATTAGCTGATTCAAGTAATTCAGGATAAGCAGAAAAGTTGCCAACAGCAGTACCAAACATAAGATCGTAGGTATTTGCATTTTTGAGACCAAATTCAATATATTTAATTGCCATTTCAACAAGTTGTTTTTTGGTAACTTTTTTACCAGAATCGACATGCATTGCCTTTGAAAGTTTATTAAAACCATTTGTTGCAACTGCAGCATATAAATCTTGTTTTGTTTTGAAGTGTCTATAGGGTGCAGTTTGAGATACATTACTTTCCTTGGCCAAGGATCTAATGCTTAATTTCGTGTATCCGTCCCTTTCACACATAACACAGGCACAACTTATAAGTTCTTCCTTTAGGTTGCCGTGATGATAATTTTTCATAGGCCTAATTTAATGTTGACACTGCTAACATAATCCATTAATGTTTACACTGCTCACATTAGTTTTTTTAAATAATAATGTCAAATTTTAGATTTAACAAAATTTTTTTATTTATTGGATTAGTTTTAAGTTCTTATATTTTTTCTATCGAAGTACTCGAAGTCAAAATGTTAGACTCTTATTCCATCACAAAGAAGTTTCCAGGAAAACTATTACCAATAGAGCAATCTAAATTAGCATTCGAAATACCAGGAAAAATTAACAATATATTTGTTGATGTTGGTGACTCAGTAAAAAAAGGTGATGTATTGGCGAAACTGGATAATAGAGAAGCTTTAGCTCAACTTAATCAAGCAAAAGCAGCCTATGAATTATCAGAACAAATTCTTGAGAGATTTATAAATCTAAGACAACAAGGGCATATATCTATTCAGGATTTAGATAAAGCAAGATCAGATTACATTATTGCAAAATCTCAATTTGAATTTTTTGAAGTCAAGTTGCAGCAAACAAATCTCTTAGCTCCCTTTAATGGAGTTATACAAAGTAGATTCTTGGATACTGGCACTGTTATTAACTCAGGAATACCTATACTTGAGATAATTGACTCAAATTACGTAGAGGCGCATATCTCTGTACCTGTTGTCTACTTAAAGGATATGGAAATTGGAAAAGAATACAACTTTGAGTTCGATGGAAAAATAACAAAAGCAGTTTTTTCAAAACTTGCGCCAATGTCACCTGGTGGATCAGATAGTAGACTTGCAATTTTTAAGTTCAATGAGTTTTTTAATCCTGGATCAATAGCAAACCTTGAGATTAAAATTACTGAAAATTTAAGAGGGACCTGGGTGCCACTTAAATCTTTATCTCAGTCAGATCAGGGTCTATGGTCTGTTTACACCATTGAAAACAATATTGTTGTAAAGGATTTAATCGAAATTATCTATTTTGAAGATGATTATGCATATGTAAGAGGAACCTTAAAAAATAATGACTTAGTTGTTTTAGGTGGAGCGTCAAAAATCATTGAAGGTAAAAGAATTAATTAATACAAATGAAATTTATTAGTATATTTCTTGATAGACCTAGAATTCTTTTTTTAACTTTAGCTTTTATTCTATTATCAGGAATATCTTCAATATTTACTCTTCCAATCCAAGAAAATCCTGAGTTAGCTCAAAGATGGGCATCAGTTACGATTGACTACCCAGGAGCCACACCAGAAAGAATAGAAACACAAGTTATAAATGATCTTGAAGCTAAGTTGCGTGAAATTGTAGAAATTGATGTGCTTGAATCAACAATTACTCAGGGATTTTCAAATACATTAGTTGAGTTAGAACAAAGCGTTCCCCCAAGACTTATAGAAGAAACATGGTCAAGGATTCAAGGAAAAATTGATCAAGTAATAATTCCCGAAGAATCAAATATTTTACTTAGGAGGTCTTCTGGTCCACCAATAACTGTTGAGTACGTAATAGATTGGAAAGGTGAGGGTGAACCACCTATTATAATGATGTCTCGATTGGCTCAACAACTTGAAAGGAAGTTAAGCTCGATACCTGCAACTGAAAAAACAGCTATCTATGGTGAGGCAGAAGAAGAGATAGTTGTTGAGGTTGATTCAGCAAAAATGTCTTCTTTGGGACTTTCGTATCAGGATATAAGTTTTGCAATTAGCTCATATGATAATAAGAAGCCTGCTGGTATTGTTTCAGATCAATACTCTGAATTTCTTATAAGGCTTACAGATAATATTATCAGCCCAAAACAAATTGGCGAGATTCCAATTAGAGTAATTAATCAATCAGAAATAATTAGACTTGAAGATATAGCAAAGATATCTAAACAACCTGCTAGTCCAGTAGAGGATATATTTTTATTTAATGGCAAAAGAGTAATATCAGTATCTGCAACTGGTTCTATGTCACAAAGAGTTTTTAGTTATGTAGATAATGCTGAAAATACTGTTGCCGAAATGCGACAAAACTTACCCGAGGAATTTTCAATAGAAAGAATTTACGACGAATCAAAATATGTTTCGGATAAATTTAATGAATTAATAAAAAGTTTCTCCATCGCATCTTTTTTTGTTTTAAGTCTTAGCTTCTTTTTCTTAGGTATAAGGCCCGGCATTATTGTCACAGCAATCTTACCTTTTTCAGTTTCACTAGTATTTTTAGGATGCAGGCTGATTGATCTGCCTCTGCATCAAACTTCAATCACAGGAATAATAATTGCCCTGGGATTGTTGATTGATAATGGAATTATTGTTGTGGAAGATTATAAATATAGAAGATCAACTGGTTTATCAATAAAAGAATCCATTAATGAAACATTAGTAAATATCACTAGTCCCTTAGCAGCTGCAACAGCTACAACTGTTTTTGCCTTTATGCCAATAGTCACAGGAGAAGGATCAAGTGTTGAGTTTGTTGGAGGATTGGCTTTGACAGTAATAATGTCTATAGCATCTTCATTAATTTTAGCCTTGATTATGGTTCCAGTTTTAATGAGTTATATGGAACGAATTCCTTTTTTTGCAAACATCAATATTCATGAAGAAGGATATAGAAATGAAAAAATTCTAAAAAGATATAGAGATTTTTTAATATGGAGCTTTGATGTTCCAAGAAGAGCAATACTAATTTCTCTTGCATTACCTATGCTTGGATTCTTGTTATTTGGAACAATACCAAAAGACTTTTTTCCAGCAAATGACAGAGAGATGTTCAGAATTCATATTGAGTTACCTACAAACTCTTCTTCCATAAAAACTATGGAAAGATCCAAGTTAGTTAGGCAACAAGTAATAGACAGTAATCTTATTGAGATAGAAAAGGATTACTGGTTTGTTGGCAGAAGAATGCCTAGAGTTTTAATGAATATTGTGGGTGGCGACGACAAAGAGGGATCAAATAATGACGCTCAAGCAGTTTTCTACGCAAAGGATTATTATGAAATGATTGAAAATCTTCCTAAGTTATCAAAAAATTTATCCTTGAATAATCCTGATCTAGTAATTTTTGTAGATAGCTTCCAATCTGGTCCACCGGTTTTTGCAGATGTGAGTTATCGAATTATTGGTGATGATGTTAATGTTCTTAGACAGCTTGGTTCAAAGCTAGAGTTAATAATTAATAATGCTCCTGATGTAAGTCATACAAAATCAGAGGCTGCATATTCAAATACAAATATTGAGTTTGAATTTGATAGTTCTAATATTTCTCTTGCTGGAAAAAATACTGAATCATTAGTGAATGAATTATTTGCTGAAAATAATGGAATTATTGTTAGTTCAATGCTCGATTCTAATAAAGAAATTCCAATAAGAGTAAAGGGGATAAGAGAATCACAAAACATTATTGGAGATGCAAGCTCTCTTTCTTTGTCATCAGGAGATGGAATAGATTTTATAGGTAATTTTGGTGCCTCAAGAATAAATAAGACTACTTCATATGTCACAAGAAGAAATAGTCAAAGAATAAATAATGTTGAAGGTTGGATATGGACAGGAACCTTGCCTTATGGGACTGAACAGTATGTTCAAAAAGAAGTTGAAGAATTTGAGAGAAGCTTACCGCCTGGATATTCAATGCTTGTTGGTGGAGAGGCTGAATCAAGAGGCGAGTCACAATCACAAATATATTCATCAGCCATAATTTACATTTTGCTTATAACCATTGGTCTAGTGTTTGCTTTGAATTCATTTAGGCAAACAGCATTAATATTATCTGTTGCTATATTCTCAATTGGACTTTCTTTTCTGGGCCTAAAAATAGGCCAACAAAATTATGGTTTTATTGCAACAATTGGAGCACTTGGCTTAATTGGATTATCAATTAATGACTCAATAATTGTTCTTTCACACATAAAAGAGAAAGCAAGTAAGACAGCTATAACAAAGTCAGAATTAATTGAGGTTGTTATAAGGTCTACCAGACATATTATTACAACTTCTTTAACAACTTTAGGCGGCTTTGTACCGTTAATATTTGCAAGTATCTTTTTTAGACCACTAGCATGGGGTATGAGTATTGGTGTTATAGGAGCAACTTTAACCGCTTTACTATATATACCTGCAATGTTTATTTGGATGAATAAAGTTAAGAATTAGAACATTCTTCAGAGCAATATTGTTTCTGATATTTTCTTATTATTAAGTCTTCATGAACATATGTTCCACAAGTGAAGCATGAAATCATTTCATTTGACTTTGGTTTAGGTTTATTAAATATTTTCGAAATTAAATATGATCTAGCCAATCTTATAAATATAAAAATTATTATTGGAACAATTAAGGGTATTATTTTAAATATCACTTAATTTTTTTCAGGCCTATCAAGTAAATTCCAAGACCATTCTCTTTCTCTTGATGATTTACCAGATTCATTATTAGGATAATTTGTTTTAAGCAGTGCTTTCACATCCTCAAGAAGCTCTGTGTAACCCAATGCTTCATAACTTTCTTCAAGAATTTTTAATGCTCTGTAATTTTCACTAGAGTTTGGTATATTTTCAATGACATAATTTGCTCTTCTTATAGCGCCAACATGTGCATCAATTTCAAGATAATAATCAGCAGCACTCAGCTCACTTTTTGCAATTAAATTTCTTAGGTAGATATTTCTTTGTTTTGCATATGAAACATATTGGCTGTCTGGAAATCTTGTAATAAATTCTGTTAACTCAGCAAATGACTGTTTTGCTCCAGAAACGTCTCTATTAGATATATCAGTATTAGTAAATCGTATAAGCAGGTCCCTATCTCTAGTATAGCTAGAAAGTCCTTTCATGAAATATGCATAATCAATATTAGGATGTCTTGGATGTAATCTGATGAATTTTTCAGCAGCAGAGTGAGCAGCTTCTGTTTCCGTATTCATGAAATGAGCATAAATTAATTCTATTTGAGCTTGTTCGGCGAATTTACCAAATGGATATCTTGTATCTATGGCTTCAAGTGATTCAATCGCCCCGAAGTAATTTCCTGATGACATTCTTGCTTGTGCTTGGTCATAATATATTTTTTCTGGCTGTTCAATTTCCTCACCATCAGATTTACATCCAGCAATTATGGTTGTAAAAAAAATACTGAAGATAATGATTTTGATATTTTTTCTATAGTTTTTCATAGTTATTGAGCTAATTTTACCTTCATAATTACATTTTGGATTATAAAAACATAAAATTAGAACAATTATTTTTGAATTAGTTCAAATGGAAGTTACAAAAAAAATCACTGAAGACCTCTCTAGAGAGAGATTTGATAAAGCATGTGCAATAATTTTTCAAGATTATTCTAGATCTCAATTAAAAAAGTGGATTATTGAAGGCAGGGTTTTACTTAATAATGAAATTGCTTCGCCAAAAGAAACTGTGACCATAGATGATGAAATTAGTTTGAATCCAGTTTCAGAAAAAAAAATTGAATGGGAGCCACAAAATATTCATTTCGAAGTTATACATCAGAATGAGGACTATTTAATAATTAATAAGCCAAGCAATTTAGTTATTCATCCAGGCTCGGGATGTCATGATGGAACCTTAGCGAATGGATTGCTTTTTAAGTTTCCTGAGTTAAACACTATACCAAGAGCTGGAATTGTTCATAGATTAGATAAAGATACATCCGGTATCTTGTTAATTGCGAGGACGGAAAAGTTCAGGAATTATTTTGTTAACCTTCTTCAAGAAAGAAAAGTAAAAAAAATTTATAAAGCAATAATTGTTGGAAAAATAATAGGTAGTTTTGAAATTAACGAACCAATTGGAAGAGACAAAACTAATAGGATTAAAATGTCTATAAGACCAGATGGTAAGGAAGCAATCTCATTCATAAAGCCTTGTGAGAATTTAGGCAATTATTCAATGGTGGATGTATTAATTGAAACAGGAAGAACTCATCAAATAAGAGTACATTTGGCAAGCAAAAAACTACCTATTATTGGTGATAAAACCTATAACTCAGCAGGCAACATAGCAAAAGATACATCTCAAGAATTAATTGATTCAATAAGATCTTTTCCAAGGCAAGCGCTTCACTCTTTTAATCTAGCTTTCAAAGATATGTATTCTGATAAAATTATCTCTTTTGAGTCAGATATACCAAATGATATGAAAACTTTGGTAAATACAATAAAAAAACATATTTAAAAATTATTAAAAAACTTGTTTTTATAAGTAAGATTAATGTATAAACCTCCTTCTTAGGTAAATATTATGAAATTGGCGGGTAATGACATGTTGATTCAGTCTCTCATAGAGGAGGGAGTTGAATATATCTTTGGCTATCCAGGTGGCGCGGCCCTTCATATTTATGATTCTATATTCAAACAAAAAGAAATGGAGCATATTCTTGTAAGACATGAACAGGGCGCTACTCATGCAGCTGATGGTTATGCTAGAGCAACAGGAAAGCCTGGAGTTGTTTTGGTTACCTCAGGTCCTGGAGCAACAAATGCTATAACGGGAATTGCTACCGCATTTATGGATTCTATCCCAATGATTGTAATATCAGGACAAGTTGCAAAACATCTTATAGGTACAGATGCTTTTCAAGAGACTGACATGATCGGTGTTTCACGTCCCATCGTAAAACATAGTTTTACTGTTGATAGTGCTGAAAATATTCCCGAAATTGTTAAGCAAGCCTTTTATATTGCCACTTCCGGTAGACCTGGGCCTGTTGTAATAGACGTTCCAAAAGATACAACAGCACCTGATAAATTGTTTGAATTTAAATATCCTAATAAAGTAGATATTAGATCCTATAAACCTCCAATTGAGCCTGACCCAAAACAAATTGAAAGAGCTGTCGATGCAATTATTGAATCCAAAAAACCAGTTATTTATGCTGGAGGCGGTGCTATAAATAGTAATGCTTCAGAAGAACTGAGGCGTTTAAATGAGATATTGGATTTTCCAGTTACTAACACGCTTATGGGTCTTGGTGTTTATCCTGCAACTCATGAAAGATTTTTAGGAATGCTTGGCATGCATGGAACATACCAAGCAAATATGTCTATGCATAATGCTGACCTTATAATAGCAATCGGAGCTAGATTTGATGACAGAATTACCAACACACCAAAACTGTTTGCACCTAATGCAAAAATTATTCATTTAGATGTTGACTATTCATCAGTCTCTAAAATTATTGAGGCAAATATAGCTGTATTTGGACAAGTTAAGAACTCACTAAAAGAAATGATTAAATTGTTGGAAGCTAAAAAAGAATTAATTGACTCAAAAAAAATCATTCCCTGGAAAAAACAAATATCTGATTGGAAATCACAACATGGCTTAAATCACGAGATGCATTTATGTGAGACTGATGAGCAACCAATCATGCCGCAAGCAGTTGTCCAACATATATATAACATCACAAAAGGTAAAGCATTTATAACCTCTGATGTAGGACAGCATCAAATGTTTGCAGCTCAATATTATCATTTCGATGAACCAAGAAAATGGATTAATTCTGGTGGCTTGGGAACAATGGGTTTCGGTTTGCCTGCAGCTATGGGAGCAAAACTAGCATATCCTGATGATGAAGTAATTTGCATTACAGGTGAGGGAAGTATTCAGATGTGCATACAAGAATTATCCACTTGCACTCAATACAACCTACCCATAAAAATTATTAATATCAATAATGAGGCTCTTGGAATGGTTAAGCAATGGCAGGATATGAATTATGGTGGTCGTCACTCAGCAAGCACATATCAAAGTTCTTTGCCAAACTTTGTTGAACTTGCAGAATCGTATGGTCATGTAGGAATAAAAATTGAAAAAAACTCTGAATTAAAAAGCGGACTTGAAAAGGCACTCTCTATAAAAGACCGATTAGTATTTGTAGACGTTTATGTTGATCCTAACGAGCATGTCTATCCTATGCTTGTTGCGCCAAACGGCAGCTTAAAAGATATGTGGTTAGATAAAGAGACAAAAACATGATTCAAAGGAAATTATCAGTAATCCTTGAGAATAAACCTGGAGCTCTTGTTAGAGTAGTTGGTTTATTTCACCAAAGAGGATACAACATTGAAAGTCTTCATGTTGATCCCGTTGAAGATTTAAATGAGTATAGATTTGTTGAAGAAAAACTTAATATCAATTTAAAAGAGGGAGAAGTATCACATTTGATAATTGCTACAACTGTGAATGATAATTTACTTAGACAAATCTTAAGACAGATAAATAAATTAATTGATGTGCTAATGGCAGAGGAAATCAAATGAACATTTTTTATGATGATGATGCTGATATTGAAATAATTCAAAATTTAAAAGTAACTATCGTGGGCTATGGTTCTCAAGGACATGCTCATGCAAATAATTTAAGTGACTCTGGAGTTGATGTTACTGTTGCTTTAAGAGAAGGCTCTTCCTCTTGGGACAAAGCTATAGAAGCTGGCTTAAAAGTAAAACAAGTTGATGAAGCGACACAAAACTCAGATCTTGTAATGATTCTTGCTCCCGATGAGTTTCAGAAGGGAATTTATGAAAAGAGTATAAAACCAAATTTAAAAAGCGATGCTATTTTAGCTTTTGCTCATGGTTTTAATATTCATTTTAAAAAAATTGTTCCCGATGAAACAAATAGTGTGATTATGATTGCTCCAAAAGGACCAGGTCACACAGTAAGAAGTACATATTTAAAAGGTGGAGGAGTTCCATCATTAATTGCAATATATCAAGATTCAACGAAGACAGACGAATCAAGTGCGAAACAAATTGCTCTTTCTTATGCTAAAGCTAATGGTGGGACAAGAGCAGGAGTTTTAGAGACAACATTTAAGGAAGAAACCGAAACAGATTTATTTGGTGAGCAAGCTGTATTATGTGGGGGCATGACAGCACTTATTAAGGCTGGATATGAGACTTTAGTTGAAGCTGGCTATAGCCCAGAAATGGCCTATTTTGAATGTCTTCATGAAACAAAATTAATTACAGATTTGATTCAAGAGGGCGGAATTGCAAATATGCATTATTCAATTTCAAATACAGCCGAGTATGGTGATTATTTAAGTGGTCCTAAAATCATTACTGAAAAAACTAAGGAAGCAATGAAAGAGATTTTGGATAACATACAATCTGGAAATTTTGCAGATGAATTTCTGGATGATTGCAGGCAAAGTAATGATGGTTCTGGAGGACCATTTATGAAATCTAATAGAGAATCAACCAAAAATCATCCTATTGAAAAAGTTGGAAAAGAGCTCAGATCTAAGATGAAATTCTTAAATTCTGAGAAACTAGTTGATAAAGAAAAAAATTAGTAAAAAAAGGCTTTCTTCTTACATCTAAGTCCGTTAGAATACGCTTCCCGACCTTCGAGTCGGATAGTTCTTTAAAATATTTGGTTACTCGTGTGGGTGTTCAAAATACGAGATAAAATTTAGATTTTTATTTAAAAATCAACAAACATGATATTAATTGAAGAGTTTGATCATGGCTCAGATTGAACGCTGGCGGTAGGCTTAACACATGCAAGTCGAGCGAGAAAGTATCTTCGGATATGAGTAGAGCGGCGGACGGGTGAGTAACGCGTAGGAATCTA
>Ga0209433_10000091_pt1 | contig 26406 bp, 24 predicted proteins | sample METZYME_5_50m_FD_187552 | JGI IMG/M metagenome (GOLD analysis project Ga0209433, IMG submission 187552) | Marine microbial communities from oxygen minimum zone in mesopelagic equatorial Pacific - METZYME_5_50m (SPAdes) (version 2) | ecosystem: Environmental > Aquatic > Marine > Oceanic | place...
AGGCAAATTGGAATGTATCTAATGAGGCATGGAACAGATTTAAGTTTGCCAAGAATTGGAGATGAATTTGGAGGTAAAGACCATACAACAGTTATGTATGCAATTGATCAAGTTGAGAAGAAATTATCAAGTGATCCTAGTGTTGCTAGTCAAGTTCAAAAAGTAAGGGATTTATTGCAAATTGACTCAAGAAAAAAAATGTGATCATCTTAATTTCTACTTAAAATGAAATCATTGGGATTTTGATCATATCTATGTTTTATTGGAATTTTATAAATATCACTAGGATTACAGATAGATGCAACTTTTTCTAGTGATTTTCTAAGTAATCTTGCTGAAATAAGCGGCATATCTCTAGGAACTGAAATCCTATCTCGTAAATATCTTAGGCCGATACCAGAATTATTATCAGGTTTATTTAATTCATTACTAATTAAATAAGTAAGTGCAGATCTTAATGCAAAATCGAATGAATTATTTTCGCAAGGATTTATACTAATAATATTATTTTTGTGCTTAATTACTCTAGCTAGAGCAATTTTCTTATAGTAAGTACTATCGAATTCTTTATTTATTTCTAAATTGCCTGCGCCCTCTCCAGAGTCAATAAGCCTTGAAAAATTCTTTTGTGCCTCATTTATATCTTTAAAACATCCTCCCATTTGAGGCGGTAAATCATGAGAATGAGTATGAAAATCACCTTGAGATCCAGTATACTCATTTTCACTCTCTAACAATGTCATCCACTTATTTATTAATGGAAATTCTTTTCTTAATTCGTAACCTTTGTAATAAAAGAGAGAGGCATTAATTCTCTCTATGTAAGGAATAAATATAATATCTCCTGTTCCAGGTTGTAGTTTATTTGCAGATATATTAACTGGATCAATCAATCCTGTAATTGACTGGCTTAATAGTTTTTCTAGCTCCTCTAAGTTCATAATCATATTATTCTTTTTTAGATTATTTTCAAAATTAAAGAAATTACTTCTGCAAAGCCAATCGCACCATGATCGGAATATATTGCGTTCGATCTTTCTTGTTTTGGCAAGCTTATTTGAATAAATCGATGAACCAAGAGCGCCGTACTCTTTCTCAAGAAAATCTATAATATTATCGCTTTCAGTAATTATTTGACCATTTAGTTCAATCGCGGGTAATTTACCTGAGATTACTTTATTTAGATACCACTTTTCCTTTTCACCATAACAATACATATTTATTTTTTCTATCTTATAAGGAATTTTTTTGAATTCGAGCCAAAGCCAAATTTTTTGGCAATAGGGGCACCATGCGTGTCTATCCCTGTAAAAAATTAATTTAGCATCAGTTTTATTTTTGTTAAATAATCTCAAGTTAGTATATGAATTATTTAATCCATTTACTCTATCCCCTTCTTCAGTAGTTAATTTTTCTAAATCTTTCCAACTTAAGACTTTATTTGGTACCATTTTATTGCAATATTTAATTAAAATATAATAATAAATTACTAAATTTCGTGATTCATAATTTTGATTTAATTGTAATTGGAGCTGGTTCGGGCGGCTTAGCTGCAGCAAAAAGAGCAGCAGGTTATGGAGCTAATGTGGCAATTATAGAGGGAGATCAAATAGGGGGGACATGTGTTATTCGTGGCTGTGTCCCAAAAAAATTAATGGTTTATGCGGCTAATGAAAGAAGTAATATTATCAATTCATATAGGAATGGATTGTCCTTTAATAATCTTTCCTTTGACTCAAGTATTCTCCTTAAAAATGTGAAACAAGAAGTCTCAAGATTAAGTAATTTACATTACGAGGCACTAAACAAACTTGATATTAAAGTATTTCGAGGTTGGGGTAGATTTAAAGATAGTAATCAAGTAGAAATTATTTGCCCTAAAACTAATAAACTTTTAAAAACTTTAATAAGCAAAAAGATTTTGATTGCTGTTGGGGGAAAACCAAAATCACTTGATATTGCTGGTGCAGAATTTGCATGGTCAAGTAATGAAATATTTGATTTAAATAATTTCCCTAAGTCTTTACTTATAGTTGGAGGAGGATATATAGCTTGTGAATTCTCCTGTATATTTAATAATTTAGGGACAAAAGTTACTCAACTTGTTAGAAGTGATAAACTTCTGAATGGTTTTGATTCTGATTTATCTATGTCGATTCAGGAATCTATGACTTCCTCTGGAATTAATTTAATTTTTAAAGATGAGTTGGTTTCCATTAGTAAAAACAATGAAAATTTTGATTTAATTTTTAAATCAGGTTTTAGTAAGAAAGAAGAAAATATTCTTATTGCTTCAGGAAGAGAACCTAATATTGAAAATTTAAATCTTGATAATGTGGGTTTAAAAATGAAAGGTGGATTTATAGAAGTTAATGAAAATAATCAGTCAAGTCAATCTACAATCTTTGCTATTGGTGATGTTATTGATAAACCTAATTTAACACCTGTTGCAATTGAACAGGGGAGGGTTTTTTCTGATAATTATTTTGGTAATAAAAAAAGAAGTATTAGTTATAAATTTATTCCAAAAGCAGTATTTACAAATCCAGAAATTTCATCTGTAGGTTTAAGTGAAGAAGAGGCGAGAAATATTTACTTGAATGAAAATATTAAAGTTTTCAAATGTAGGTTTACTCCAATGTCTAATACATTTAAAAAACAGAAAACAAAATGCATGCTTAAATTAGTCGTAAACAAACTAGATGATAAAGTTTTAGGGTGTCATATGTTTGGGGAAAGTGCTTCAGAGATAATTCAAATGGCGTCAATTGCAATGAATAAAGGAGTTACCAAAAGAGAATTTGATGAAACAATGGCTTTGCATCCAACGATTTCAGAGGAATTTGTAACTATGTATTGATTGAAATTAATTCTTTATTAGTTTTGCACTTTTTTTAAGAAATAGGCTCATAAAAATTAATAAGAAGTAAGCAATAATAAAAAATCTAAATTCCATTATGAAATTAAACTTTGACAATATTAGTATTTTATCTAGAACATAAAAAATATAAATATTTAATAGAATAAATCCCTCAAATCTAGTTATTTTTCCTTTTGTCCAAAATATTGGCATACAAGCAAAAGTTGTTAAAACCATTATTGGGATGTCTATTCTTATAAGATCTGTACTTATTGATAAACCTCCTAAACCCGAAAATAGTGTGCAGCTTCCAAGTATTAATAGTTGATTCAATAAATTGCTTCCTATAACATTGCCAATAGCAAGGTCTGTTTTACCTTTAAATGCCGCAACGATAGAGGTCACTAGTTCCGGGAGGGATGTACCTGTAGCGACAATTGTTAAACCAATAATTGTTTCTTTTATTCCTAATGTTCTTGCTAGATCTTGTGATCCACTAACCAAAACATTAGCACCGAAACTAAGCAGAATTATCCCAAAAACTAATTTTGTGATAGTACTTACTAAATTATTACTCAAGGAAAAATCATTTATTTCTGGTTCTGCAGTTTTTATATCATCGTCCTTTTCATTAATAGTATTTATTTCCCAAATAGTATTTATTAATAAACAAAATAAGAGAAAAATTCCTGCCTGCCAAGTTAAGGTACCTGTTGAAGACATAGCCCATACAGAACAAGAAATAGCTATTAGTAAAGGCACATCCCTCCTGACAATTCTACTTTTAACTTTTAAGGGAGTTATTAAAGAGCTAATTCCTAATACAACTAAAATATTGAAAATATTACTTCCTACGACGTTACTGGCAGCCAAAGAATCACTCCCTTTGAAAACTGAGTTTAGGCTTACTAATAATTCAGGAGAACTTGTACCTAAAGCAACTACTGTTAGACCAATTACTATTTGGGGAATTCCAAGAATCAAAGATAAAGCAACTGATCCCTGGATAAAAAATTCTCCCCCCATAAAAAGTAAAAAAATTCCTACTATTATTTCAACAATAGAGAATAAATAGTCACTCATTTTATATCGGCAACTTTTTATATTACTAATTATATCCTTTAATTAAAATTTAAAAAAATTAAATTCATTTATAAATATCTACAAAATATTGTCTAAGAATATTTATTGGTAATATTAATAAAAGTAATAAATTATTGGAAAAATTAACTATAAGAAAACCTGATGATTGGCATTTGCATCTAAGAGAAGGAATCGTTTTAAAGAATATCTTAAAATTCTCATCTGATTTTTTTGGGAGGGCAATTATAATGCCAAATACTAAGAATCCAATCACTTCTATTGAAAGGGGGGTTGCTTACAAAAATAGTATTTGTTCTCTTTTGTCAAAGACAAGTACATTTAAGCCCTTAATGACGATTTATCTTACAGAAAGTATTTCAATTGATGAGATTAAAAGAGGATTCTTAGACAATATATTTTTTGCTGCAAAATTATATCCTGCTAATGCAACAACAAATTCACTTTATGGAGTTAAAAATATTAAAAAAATTTATAGAGTATTTGAATTGATGCAAGAAATAGGTATGCCGTTATTAATTCATGGAGAAGTTAGTGATCCAATGGTAGATATCTTTGATAGGGAGGAAGTTTTTATTGATACTGAACTAAATCCCATAATTAAAAATTTTCCAGATTTAAAAATTGTTTTAGAGCATATTACAACTTCTTATGCGGTTGATTTTGTCGAGAGTAATAATATTGCGGCTACAATTACTCCTCACCATTTGCATATAAATAGAAATGCGATGTTTTTTGGAGGTTTAAATAGCGATTTTTATTGTTTGCCAGTAGCGAAAAGGGAATCTAATAGAATTTCTTTAATCAAAGCTGCTACTAGTGGTAATGAATGTTTCTTCTTAGGTACTGATTCAGCCCCACACTTAAGAGAGTGGAAAGCTTTCTGTGGATGTGCAGGGATATTTAATTCTTCAGTAGCATTAAATAGCTACCTACAGGTTTTTGAGGAAGAAAATGCTTTAGAAAAATTTGAGAAATTTGCAAGTATTAATGGACCTAAATTTCATAATTTACCATTAAATAATGACTATATTACATTAGTTCGTGAGCCTTATCAGGTTGAAGAATTTGTGGATATTTTTGATGAAAATAAAAAGATTGGTGCAATAAAACCTTTTCACGCAGGTCAAATCTTAAATTGGAGAATTAAAAGTTAATTTTTAATACACAATTAAACTATTTTAATTAATCTAAGAAAAGTTTAAATATTCAAATTTTTGATGGTTAAATTTAATACTTTTCGCTACGCTTAAAGAGCGCAAATTCCACTTGGGAGTGTGGCGGAATTGGTAGACGCGCCGGACTTAAAATCCGTCGAGCGATTTAGCTCGTGAGGGTTCAAGTCCCTCCACTCCCATATTTTTTTAAATATTGCTTTAAGAGAAATGACGATATTTTATATAAGTAGTTATATTTATAAAATGTAAAATAATATAAGTTATTGAAATGGAAAATTTTTTAAATAGTCCGATATTAACTATTGCTGCATATGCCATTATTCTTACTCTTTATTTAGTTGTCGTACCATTATCTTTATTTTATTGGATGAATAATCGTTGGAATATTATGGGTAAATTTGAAAGGTTGGGCATATATGGTTTAGTTTTTCTCTTTTTCCCAGGTTTAATTCTATTTTCACCATTTTTAAATCTTAGATTAAATGGAGATGAGCAAAGGTAATTAAATTGACTAAAGGAAAAGTTATACAGATTGGTTTTTTGTTTGCTTTAATTGGCTTTTTTAGTCTAAAGGTGCTCCCATTAATTGGTTATACCGAATTAACAACTAGTTCAATATCAAATCTATTATTAATATTTATAGTTTTTTTATGGGTAATGTCTTATATCTATAGAGTCATAACTGGCAATATGACTTTTATGGAACAGCGAAAACGATACCGAGCTAAATATGAAAAAATTATTGATGAAAAATTAAAAAGTAAATTTAATTCGCTTTCTTCTGAAGAGCAAGAAAAATTACTTGAGGAAATAGAGGAAAAATAATAAAATTTTACTTTGCTTATTTTTAATATTTGATTTTATGGCAAAATAGTTATGATAATTATTCTGTTTTAGATTTGTCTCTAATAAATAATAAATTTAAGGAACTAAGAACAAAAAAACGCTTAGCTTTAATGCCTTTTTTGATGGCTGGTGATCCTAGTCTAGAGTTGACTTCGGAAATTTTATTAACATTACAAGATCAAGGAGCTGATTTAATTGAATTAGGTATACCATATAGCGATCCTTTAGCTGATGGGCCAATAATCCAATTAGCAGCTTCACGCGCTTTGAGTGCAGGAACTACACCCTTAAAAGTTTTAAGTTTGCTAACAAAGATAAAAGATAAATTAAAGATACCTATTATTTTATTCACTTACTTTAATCCCTTATTAAATTTTGGGTTTAGAGATTTTTGTGAAAGAGCCGCAAAAGCTGGTGTCTCAGGCTTAATAATACCGGATCTACCATTAGAGGAGGCAACAGAATTTTCAGAGATCGCTAAACAATATAATCTAGATTTAATTTTATTAGTTGCACCTACAACGCCATTCCCAAGAATGAAAAGTATCTCAGAAAAATCTAAGGGTTTTATTTATTTAGTAAGTGTAACTGGGGTTACAGGAGAAAGAAATAACCTGGAGAATCGGGTTGAAAATCTTATTACAGAATTGAAAAATATTAGTTCCAATCCGATTGCAGTTGGATTCGGAATATCATCACCCAAGCATGTTCAAAAAGTAAAAAATTGGGGAGCAGATGGAGTTATCGTAGGAAGTGCCTTTGTGAAAAGAATCTATGAAAGCGATAGAGAATTAATTGTTAAAGAGATTGGAGGATTTTGCAAAGAATTGAGATTGGCAGCAGATGAGTGATTTGATTTATAAATCAATTTTCTTTTCCTGATTGCGAGAAAGTATAAATTAGATTTATTTATTAATTACTAATTTTGAAATAAGGAAATTTTTATTACTTTGAAAATTTTTAAATTTAAAACATTTATTCTGATTCGCTAGTTGGTAATAATTTAATTTGCTTCCTTCCAAGCTTAATTTCAAATTCATCTCCAGCTTTTAAATCAAGAATGGCTGTATATGCTTTGCCTATTAAAAGGTTTCCATTCCCTTGAACAGTAGCTATATAACTTAATTTCCTTCCCCCTTTTCCAATTGCATTTTTGTCGCTATCTCCACTACTTTTATAACCTTGCGCCATAGCAATAGCTTTGTAATACGCATTAAAATTACATCTTTCCTTCCCATTTTTTGAAGTGGTTACATATCCACAAGCACGAACTTTTTCCGTTTCAGTAACATCCTTAAGTTCCTTAGTTTTTGCGATTAATTCACTACCAGTCAGCATAATAAAGAATTTAAACATCTCCTTGAATAACATAGCAATTAGTCTGTAAATTATGCAATTATTAAATATGTATTTATTCAATTAGTTATCTTTTAAAATGGAAAAATTTATAGTGTTTGGAAAATATTGTGATGATGTAATTAAGAAACGAGAAGTATTTAGAAATAAGCATTTAAATAGACTTTCAATTTTGAAAGAAAAGAATATATTAATTACTTTAGGTCCAACAAAATGTACAAAATATTTCTTTGGAATATTTAATGCTAATTGTGAAAATGATGTAGAAATTTTAATTGAAAAAGATATATATTGGGAGAAAGGAATATGGATAAAATATAATGTATATCCGTGGATTCAAGCATTCTAATATATATTTTGTAGAAAAATATTATATTTTATTTAATATATTATTTCATTAAATGTAGTGTTTTAAAGTTTAATTAACATAATTTTTCTTATAAATAAATTATTTTTAAGGTAAATTACTAAATATTAATTATTGGGATTAAATATTTCTTTTTAAAAGTTAATACAAAATCATTTTTTAAAGTTGATGATCTTTTTCCATCCTCTCAACTAAAGTATCTATGTCAACTTTATAGTCAATATCTAATTGGCTATATGGTTTATTTTCTTTAATACTTTCATAATGATTTTCATCATAATTTTCATTATGATTTTCATTATGATTTTCATTATCTAACCACGATTGTTCAATTTTTATTAGCTTTTGGGCAATATTGTATATACCCCCTCTTCTATATAGGTCTTTTATCCTTTTTAGAATTTCTGAAGATCTACTAGAAGTAATATTTAGTTTTAAGGCAAAGTCTTTTTGACTATAACCGTGAATTTTAAGCCAATCTTTAATAAAAATCATTATTTCTTTTTCATCTTGATCAGAGAATTTTTTCATAATTAAAAAGGGAATAATCTATCAAGTTTTTTAGCTGCTCTCATTCTTATTGATGGAGTCATATGTTTACTCCAAATACTTAAGACGGCAGTCAATGCAACAAAATCATCACTGAATCCAAACACAGGCATGAAGTCAGGGAATAGGTCGAAAGGCATAATAAGATAGGCTAAGGCGGCTACTAAAGATATTCTTACTTGAGTAGGAGTCAAAGGATCTAAAGCCATCTCTAATACCTCTAATGCTGGCTTTGCAATAGTTCTGCCTGCTTTAGAAAGTATTTTTAAAATCACATTGGAATCTAATATTGAGCTTTCAATTACCTCTGCTTCATATACTTTTTTATCATTTTTATAATTATTATGATCCATGAAAATTGAGATTTAAAATTAATTAAAGCTATACATTTAATTAATGCTGTCAACTAAACCATTTTGAATTCCCGCCTTTCTAAGTTTTCTAAGAGCCCTTTGCACGACTTGTCTGCAATATTCTCTACTACAACTCATGTGTCTTGCTACTTCAGCAAGAGTTCTCCACTCATTTGAACCATCTAGCCCGAATCTGAGGCTCACTATCTTTCTCTCTTTTTCTGTCAGATTTGCTTTGTCGAGTAACTTCCAAGCTGAATCTGTCCTTTCAGCAAGTTCAGCTAATTCCATAGGAGGAGTTTGTTCACTGGGAAGAATATCAACTAATTCTGAAGGATCAGATTTAGATTTAACTGTCCCTTGAAGACTAACTGTGATACTTCTCAATTCACACGAAAGTAATTCATCAACTTCTTCTTTTGAGATCTTCAACTCATCAGCTAATTCAAGAGTTGATGGAGGGAAACCTTTAATCTGCATTAATTTGGATTTAGCTGATCTTAACTTAGTTAATTTTTCATTTATATTTACTGGAATTCTGATAGTTCTGCTTTGGGTTGATAAAGCCCTATTTAGGCCTTGCCTTATCCACCAATATGCATAAGTTGAGAATCTATGGCCTCTAGAAGGATCATACTTTTCGACAGCTCTTGTTAAACCTAATGTCCCCTCTTGTATGAGATCTAATAATTCAAGGCCTTTCCCCTGGTATCTCTTAGCTAGATTTACCACAAGCCTTAAATTAGCTGTAATCATAGCATTTTTTGCTTTCTCTCCAGTTCGGATCGTCTTTTTCTCAAGATCTGAATACTCGCATGCAGGTCCTGTCCCTCCTGCAGATTGACATCTATTTATAAGAACAACCATCTCTTGGACTTTTCGGCCCATGGTGAGTTCCTTTTCAGGAGTCAAAAGTTGATGACGTCCAATTTCTCCTAAAAAATCGCTTAATGAACTCACGATTTATACCATAATTGAATACTTTTAACTTAAGGTTTATTTGTTAATTTGCTATACATGTAATAAATAATTAATATTTAATTAATAAAAATAACGAAGTTTATTTTCATTTTTTACTAAGAGTCTTTAATAAAAATTTGAAAAATTAAAACTATTTCCTTCTATTAGCAAGAACTTCTAGAACTTCTCTCCACGTCACATCCTTGTAAAGAAGAGCTACTTGAAGATGATAAATAATATCTGCTGCCTCATTTACAATTTCAGAATTATCATTTTTCATGCAAGCCATTATAAATTCAGCAGACTCTTCGCCAATTTTTTTTAGAATAGTATTACTACCTTTTGTTAACAAATAATTCGTATAACTTTCTTTTTTAGGCGAGATTGCTCGCTCATTAAGTCTATTAAATAACTCTGAGCATTGATTAGATAATGGATTTTCTTTTTTCTCTACTTCGTTAATCGAAAAATCCCTTATTTTATTGAAAAAGCAGCTCCTCTCTCCTGTATGGCATGCCCCTGAACCTTTTTGCTCTATAAATAGAAGTAGGGCATCATTATCACAATCAAATCTTATCTCTTTAAGAATCTGAATATTACCACTTGTCGCGCCTTTTCTCCAGATTTCAGATCTCGATCTACTCCAATAATGTACCTCTTTTGTTTTAAGAGTTTTTTTAAGTGAATCCATATTCATCCATGCAAACATTAGGATTGATCCATCTATCCAATCTTGCGCGATTGCAGGTATCAATCCATCATTGTTATAGCTAAGATCATTTAGAGAAAAATCTGTTGAATTTGTCATTACGTTCAATGTTTTTGGTTCTTGCTAATTTATCTTCCTAACTTTCACTTGATAATAAAATAATGTCCAATGATTCTTCACACTTTTCATGTTCTAAAAGTTATGAGGATTTTCCATGTTCTCATAGACAATGGCAACATAAGGGGCATTGCAGATATGTACATGGATACTCAAGAGCATTTACTTTTTGGTTTAAGGCAAAAGAATTAGATCATAATGGATTTATAGTTGATTTCTCAAGCTTAAAACCTTTGGAAAGAAAATTAAGAGATCATTTCGATCATACATTCTTGGTTAATAAAGATGACCCATTGTTAAATCATTGGAATGAACTAAATAGTCTAGGCGCTTTAGATTTAAGAGTGATGGAAAATGTGGGTATGGAGTATTCCTCAAAATTAATTTGGATTTGGGCAAATGAATATTTGAAAAAAGTAGAAGGAGGCAGGGCATGTTGCTGGAAGGCTGAATCCAGGGAAAATAAATCAAATGGAGCATATTTTCAAAAAATTCCTCAATGGTACGTTACTTAAAACTTTACTTTCAATTAATTTCAAGTTTATTGTCAGAAACATATATTTCTACTACTTTTTTATTTTCATAATGATTTCTCAAAATATTGTTTGCAATATCTGACTCTATTTCTTTCTTGATAATTCTTTTTAATGGCCTTGCCCCATAAAAATGATCAAAACTTTTGTTGATTAAGAAGTTTATCGCTTCATCGGTAATTTTGAGTGATAATTCCTTTTTTTTCAGTCTTTTTTCTAGATTTTTAAGCTCAATCTTGGCAATTTGAGCTAATTCATCTTTAGTTAAATTATTAAAGATTACAATTTCATCTAACCTATTCAAAAACTCTGGTTTAAAAAATTTTTTTAATTCTTTATCGACAATATTTTTAATTTCTATTTGATTTTCATTTCTTATTGATAAATCATTAATTGATTGACTACCTAAATTACTTGTAAGTACTATGATTGAATTTTTAAAATTTATATTTCGACCTTGTCCATCAGTAATGATTCCATCATCTAATACTTGTAAAAGGATATCCAAAATATCTTTATGTGCTTTTTCTATTTCATCAAGAAGGATCAGTGAGTATGGATTTTTGCGAATTGCTTCAGTTAATTGTCCTCCAGACTCAAAGCCTAAATAACCTGGGGGAGCTCCAATTATTTTGCTAACAGAGTGCTTTTCCATATATTCAGACATATCTAATCTGACAATTGAAGTTGAGCTATCAAAAATTGTATTTGAAGTTACTTTACTTAATTCGGTTTTTCCAACACCAGTTGGGCCTAAAAATAAAAAACTTGCGATCGGTCTTTGAGGGTCGTTAAGACCAGTTCTGGATCTTTTAATAGAATCTGCAACTACAGTAATTGCATGATCCTGGCCTATTATTTTTTCCTTAAGTGATTTTTCAAGTATTAGTAGTTTTTGTTTTTCTGATTGGCTTAAATCATTTACAGGAATAGAAGTCCATTTTGAGACAACCTCTGCTATATCGCTAAAAGTAACTTCTTGTCTTAAAAGACTTTTTTCACTATCTTTATAATTATTTTTTAGATCATCACTTTTGATCTTTAGCTTATTTTGTAATGATGTAAGAGTCCCATACTCTAATTCGGCTGCTTTATTTAGATCAAAATTTCTCTTGGCTTGATCTATCTTTAATTGTGTTGATTCAATTTCCTCTTTAATGTTGCTAATCTCATTAATTTCTCCTTTTTCTTTCTTCCATTGAAAATTTAGTTCACTTTGCTTTTCTTTTAAAAATTTTAATTCTTGGTTTATTTTTTTTAGTCTTTCAAGGGATGAGTTGTCTGATTCTCTTTTTAAAGATAAATTTTCCATCTCTAATTGTAGAACTTTTCTATCTATCTCATCTATTTCTTCAGGTTTTGATGTGATAATAATATTTAACCTTGATGCTGCTTCATCTATTAAATCTATTGCTTTATCTGGTAGAAAGCGGTCATTTATATATCTTTCACTTAAATTAGCAGCAGCAACCAAAGCGTTATCAGAAATCCTTACGCCATGATGAACTTCATATTTTTCTCTTAACCCCCTCAATATCGAAATGGTTGCATCTACTGAAGGAGAATTGACTTGTATCTTTTGAAACCTTCTTTCTAGGGCGGGATCCTTTTCTATATTTTGTTTATGTTCAATTATCGTGGTTGCTCCAATACATCTTAATTCGCCTCTAGCTAACATCGGTTTTAAAAGGTTACTTGCATCCATGGATCCACCTGTGGCTCCAGCTCCTACGACAGTATGAATCTCATCAATAAATAAAATAATGTTACCTTCAGACTTTTTGACTTTTTTTAAAACATCTTTAATTCTCTCTTCAAATTCTCCTCGATACTTTGCCCCAGCAAGAAGAGAGCCCATATCAAGTGAAATAAGTTGACGATTATTTAAAGAAGTGGGAACGTCACCATTAATAATTCTTTGAGCCAAACCTTCGACTATTGCAGTTTTTCCAACTCCAGGTTCACCTATTAATACAGGATTATTTTTTGTTCTTCTGCTTAAAATTTGTATAGTTCGTCTTATCTCATCATCTCTACCAATTACAGGATCCAAACTTCCATCTCTTGCTAATTTTGTTAAGTCAATACCAAACTTTTCTAAGACATTATTTTCTTCTTCTATTTCGCTTTGCACAGTTTTTTCAGTCTTCATTTTTTTTAAAAATTCTAGAAATTCTTGAATTGATTTTTTACCTAAAATTAAACCTCCACAACTTTTATCATAAATTAATCCACAAATAATGTGTTCTGTAGATATCACTACTTCAGATAATTCATTTTTAATTTGTAAGGCTTTTAAAAAGGTTTTTTCCAAACTATTGCTTATAAAAAGTTTTTCCTGTTTGGAACTCATAGTCCCTTTTTTATTAATAAGAATTTTTAAGTGAATTTCTAACTGCTCTGGGATGATATTATTTCTTTCTAATAAAATATTAACCCACTCGACGTTTTCCAAAATTGAAAGCAAAAGATGCTCAGTATCAATGTTTTGATGCTTAGAGAGATAGGCTTTATTTTTGGCAATTAAGAAACATTCCCAGGCAATTTTAGTAAATTCACTTGGAATAATCTTCATTTAATCTTTAAAAACTGATATAACTAGAAAATAAAAAACTACCCGATTTGGGTAGTTTTTTTATTTTATTTTATATTTTTTTATTCAACAATAACCTTACCTACCATGCCAGCACCTCTATGCGGTTCACAATAGAACTCATAAGTACCTGCTGCAGTAAAAGTTTCTTCCCATGATTCACCTGGTGCAAAAGCTAAATCTGCATGACTGTATTCTTCATGGCCGTCAAAAACAGCGTTATGTGGAGCAAGCTTATTGTTAATAAATTTAACTGTATCTCCCTCACTAATATTTATAGTACTTGGTTCAAAAGCAAGCATACCAGCATCGGTGCCGAGTTTGACTTCCACTGTCTGAGCTGAAACTGATGAAATACCAAGACCGAGAGTTAAAATTATTGCAAACAAACTTGCAAAGAATGAGCGTAACATAATTGAAATTTACTTTAATAATATTTTACAGGGTATTGGTTACTAAATCGCGAGAATTTTAAAGGATATTACATCTTTGGTAACTTTGATACTTTAATTACTTTTTTTAAAGTTTTAGCATAGCTTGTTAATCCAAAAGTCTCAGGTCTAGTAATGGGTTTATGGTCGAAATCATATTTTTTTATACTGAAACTATCCCAATTAGTAGTTTGTATCGGTAAAACTTTTAATATTATTTTTATAATTCCTTTGCTTAATCTTATAGAAAAATACCTTTTTAATTGATTTTCTTTCAATAAAGTTACTAAGGCCTGATCAATAGTTATAAATTTCTGGCCAAGGACAAATTTTTTAAAACCTCTGCTTTTACCGCTATAGGTCTCACTTATCAAATAACCACATATTTGGGCAATATCCTTTGCATGAATAAAATGAAATTTTGAATCTAACTTAAAAAATCTTGCTATCCAAAGCCACTTTTTTGCTTCTACAAGTCCAGAAGTTAGATAACTTATAGGAAAATAACTTTTATCGTCCAAAGTCCCCCCAAAGACTAAGGTGGGAAATACTACATCAGTTATTTCAGAAAATTCACTTTTTTTGAGGTTCTCATAGCAAATATATTTCGTTTGTATATATTCCGTACCATAAACAATAGCTTCTCTCATTAATTTAGTGTTTTTATCCAAAATACTTGCAGTTGAGAAATAAATAATTCTTTCAATGCAATCTTTGTTAAGCATTAATATTAAATCTTCAAATGCTTTCACATTTACTTCATAGGCTCTTTTGGGATCACCCCATGCTGTAGCAGTGTGTACTAAGTAATTAATATTTTTGATTTCATTATGAAATTTTTTAGATTCTCTTATGTCACAAATCAAAAGCTTAATTCTTTTATTCCTTTTTATTTCATCCGATAACTTATTGGAATTACGAACCATCAAAAAAATTGAAAAATTACTGTTATTTAAAAACCAATCAATTAGATATTGGCCAACACAGCCATTTGCACCAGTGATTAATAATTTTTTAGTGGCCAAAATGTTTTAATAAGATAATTTTTTACTATGCTCAAAAAAGGTTTTTGCGTTTGATTCTGGCGTGCCTGGTAAAATGCCATGGCCTAAATTAAGAATATATTTTCTGCCTTTTATTTTTTCAAAGGTTTCATTAATCCTCTTTTTAATAGTATCTTCATCCCCGAACAAAATACCTGGATCAATATTTCCTTGAATTCCTATACTGTCTGGAATTCTTTCAGATGCTTCTTTAATATCAACAGTCCAGTCTAGGGAAATAATATCAACCCCTGTTTTCGCCATCCTCTCAATAACCCCTGCACTTCCAGATATATAAAGAATAATAGGAGTATTAGGAAATTCTTTTTTCACAATATCAACTACCTTCTTTTGATAAGGACCAGCAAAAGTATCATAATCTTGGGGACTCAATTGACCTGCCCATGAATCAAAAATCTGTACAACCTGGGCTCCAGATTTTATTTGGAATTTTAAATATTCTCCAATTGAAATGGCAAAATGATCTAAGAGTTTATGTAACATATTCGGCTCACGAAAAGCCATTGCTTTAATAATCGAATAATTCTTACTGCTTTTACCTTCAACAACATATGCCGCGAGAGTCCAAGGAGCTCCAACAAAGCCTAGTAATGTTGAATCTTCATTGATATCTCTCCTTAGTGATTTTAGGACTTCCCCAACGAATCCCAGACTTTCAGATGGATTTAATTCTCTTAATTGTGATATCTGATCTATATTTCTTATTGGATCTTCAATAATAGGTCCTTTACTCTCTATTATTTCAAAATTTATTCCCATTCCTGGGAGTGGTGTAAGTATATCAGAAAATAAAATAACACCGTCAGGTTTGAAAGCATTATAGGGTTGCATTGAAATTTCATATGAAAGTTCAGGATTCTCAGATCTTTCCCTGAAACTTGGATATTTTTCTCTCAAGTCCCTGTAAATCTTCATATACCTTCCTGCCTGTCTCATCATCCACACAGGAGGTCTATTGATTTTGTTTCCTAAGGCAGCACTTAAGAGTAATGGCAAATTTTCACCCATTTTAAATTTTAAAAAATTGTTTAAATTAAAATCTTTAACTTAAAAATAATACAACGTAAGTATGAATAAATTCATAACAAAATTATTTTGTGAAATAATATTGTACGAAAAGAATGTTTTCTATTTATTGATAAACTTAAAAACGCTTACGCTAAGGGGTGGTAAAGATAGATCAAGTGCATTTTTGTAATTATGAATCTCGAAATTTATTGAATTTTTACCTCCGAAATTACCTTTATTACTTCCTCCATATTTCGAGGCATCAGAATTAAATATTTCTTTATAAAAACCATCTAAAGGTACTCCTATTTTATAGGAGTCATGAGTATTAGGAGTAAAGTTTGCGACTATTATCAACCATTCATTAGTCTCATTTTCTCGCCTCATAAAGCTTATGACAGAATTCTCTCTATCATTACAATCGATCCATTGAAATCCATATGGGTCAAAATCATTTTTCCATAGAGATGGCTCATTTTTATATAGTTTATTTAAATCATCAATTAAATTTTTAATACCTATATGTGGTTCGAATTGTAGGAGGTCCCATTGTAAATCATCCCAAACATTCCATTCTTGTCTTTGTCCAAATTCCATACCCATGAAAATTGTTTTTTTGCCTGGATGAGTCCACATATATGTCAATAATGCTCTTGTATTAGCATATTTTTTCCAGTCGTCACCTGGCATCTTATGTAATAAGTGGCTCTTCCCATGTACAACTTCGTCATGGCTTAGTGCGAGCATGAAATTCTCTGTATAGTTGTAAGTTATAGAAAAAGTTACGCTGTTTTGATGAAATTGTCTAAACCAAGGATCTATCTCAAAATAATCGAGCATATCATGCATCCAACCCATGTTCCACTTCAAATTAAAACCTAAGCCACCTATGTCAGTAGGTTTGGTAACCATTGGCCAGGTGGTAGATTCTTCTGCAATTGAGAGAGCTCCAGGAAAATGCTGAAATAAAACATGATTAGCTTGTTGAAGGAATTTGACAGCCTCAATATTCTCATTACCACCATGTTCATTTGGTATCCACTCTCCGTCAGGACGAAGGTAATCTTTATATAGCATTGATGCCACAGCATCAACTCTTATACCATCTATATGAAACTCTTCAAACCAATAAACAAGATTAGCCACTAAAAAATTTCTAACCTCATTTCTACTGTAATTAAAAATTAAAGTACCCCATTCTTTATGCTCACCTATTCTTGGATCTGCGTGCTCATATAAATGACACCCATCAAAGAAAGCTAATCCATGCTTATCCTTTGGGAAATGTCCTGGTACCCAGTCTAGGATTACTCCAATTCCTTCTTGATGACATTTGTCGATAAATGCTTTGAATTCATTAGGAGTTCCATATCTACTTGTGGGCGCGTACCAACCTGTGACTTGGTAACCCCATGAACCATCAAAAGGATGTTCAGATATCGGCATTAATTCTATATGTGTGAAACCTCTCTCCTTAACATATGGAATTAACTTATCAGTAAATTCAGGATAAGTTAAAAGTCTTGTTCCAGGCTTCAAATCAGCTGCTGGGACAGGAGTCCTATCATTGCCATTTTTATCTTTATAAATATCTTGATCTGAGGTATGTAACCAACTCCCAAGATGCATCTCATAAACTGAAATAGGCTTATTAATCGGGTTTGAAGAATCCCTTCCTTTAATCCACTCTTTATCACTCCATGAGAAATTATTGAGTTTTGAGACTACAGATCCATTTTGAGGTCTAACTTCATGTAAAAAACCATATGGATCTGCTTTCTCATAAATATGACCTTCCTGGGTTCTGATTTCATATTTATATGTATCACCCTCTTTCATAAAAGGAATAAATAACTCCCAGATACCTCCTAATCTTTTTTGCATTGGATGATGCCTTCCATCCCAGGAATTTTTATCATTTATAACTGATATACTTTTCGCATTTGGTGCCCAAAGACCAAACATGACTCCTTCAATATCGTTTATCGACGTTAAATGAGCGCCTAATTTTTTCCATATATGATGATGATTACCCTCTGCAAAAAGATGCCTATCAACCTCTCCCAACCATTCTTCTCTAAAAGCCCATGGATCTCTTTGTGTGTGTTTTATTCCTCCTCTTAAAACATTTACTTCATAGTTGGTGTGAGGATTGTCATCAACTATAGCCTCAAAAAGCCATTTATGATTTGGTGTTTTAGTTTTAAGAATTTGATTTTTAAATACTATTGAAACCTCCTCTGCTTCAGGCATCCATACTCTTATCACCCAATTATTTTCAATAAGATGCGGACCTAGTAGTTTTAGAGGATTATCATTGCAACAATTTTCAAGGTTAGAAGCTTCTGATTTAATCCAGTCTAATTGCAGTTGTTGAGTCATGACTGGTTTCTATTTAAGGGTTAAGCTTATCAAATTTTTGTACTCTTTTATGAATATTACTCAAAAAAAAGGGTTGATTTTCATAATTGTTTTACTTAAATCAAAATTCAAAGTTATGATTTGATGGTTTAATGTAACTTGTCCGCATTGTTTACTATTAAATCCTGGATTCACTCCTATTGCTGGCCAAGCCGATGCTGAAATTGACAAGCGAAGTTTACTTCCTTTTGAAATACTTATATTTATAGGTTGAAATTCAATTCTTAATATTTTGCTCTGATCATTTTTGAAATCTTTTACTCTCAAAAAACCTGTTGAGAATTGGTTGATTATATCTTCATCTTTATCTATCAAAGATAGAGCTAAGCAAATATCAAAAGATTCTTGATCACTTTTGATAGAAGTAAATAGAGTTGGTATGCCTGATAAGTGTATTTTTTCTTTTAAAAAATGCGTTTGAAAAACTGCAACATCAAGCCTTTTATCAGTAATTTTTCTATTAAATATTCCTGGATTTTGTCCTAGATGTCCTCCATTTGAGGGCACGGGTCTCCACGGATCATGAACTATCGAGACAAAACCAGAACCATTATTGCCGCGAGATAAACTACCATCAATAACTTCAACATTCGCTAGACCTTCACTGATAAGAGAAAACTCATAATTAAGTGATTTATTTTCAATATTATCCCAACTATTTGATGATATATTCCATATTTTTTTATGGTTAGATGAGTTTAATTTTGAAGTACCCTTATTCTGTAGGTGGGTATCGAAAAAATCTAGTAAAAGATGTTGTGATTTTACCCACCAATCAAGATGAGTTGAATCACTTATTATTATCTCAGGATCGCCCCCTACATCTTTTGATAGTTTATATAGATCAAAAGCACCCCTGAGGTGAGGGTCCCATAATCCGCCTAATATCAGTATTGGTTTTTTAAGCCATGTAGAAATAGGTTTTATATCTTCAAAAGGATTATTATTGTTAAGATCATCAAGCCATTTAATAATAAAGTTTTCGGGATCTAATTCTTTTAAAATGTCTAATCCATCTATTAAGTGAGTATTTGTTTCAAAAGAGTATCTAATCTTTTCCCATCCTTTAATATTTTTTTCTCTTTTCATTCTTAATGCTGCAATTTGTAATGCCCAAGAAATATTGTTATGCCACAAAAAAGCATCTCCATGAGCACACCAATGCTCCTTAATCTTAAAACCTGTCATTGCGGGAGAAAGACAATCCGGAGGTTTAGAATATTCTTCTCCTGTTAATTGGGTTAAGCCTTGGTAAGAAAAACCGTATAAGCCTAGTTTTCCATTACAGTTTTTTAGGGACCTTACCCATTCATGTGTTTCTGAGGTGTCTGAAGCTTCTTGTGAAAACCCTTTAAAAATTCCTTCAGAATCTCCTTGCCCTCTTACATCTTGTATTACGACCATATATCCCTTGGATGCCCACCAGGTAGGATGGGCGTATGTAATTGTAGAAGCTATTTCTCTTCCATAAGGTTGTCTCATTAATAATGCAGGCCAAGGACCTTGTCCTGATGGTAACCAAATTCGAGATATTAATTTAACACCATCTTTTAATTTGATGTATTCATCGAAATGTTTATCATTGATCATTTAATTACTAAAAAACTTTTGGGCAATGTAAACCTATGACATAAATAGATAATATTTCGGCGTTTAAAGGACTTAATTCAGTTTTCCATTTTTTAGAGACATGGGTTATTGCTAAATCTGAATTGGCTGAAATACCTTTAGAATTTAGTTCCTTGAATTTTGAACAAATTTCTATTGCATTTTTAGGATTTTTTTTTACGCTTTCTAATAGATTTGTTTGAGAATAAATCGGGTCAGAGAGCGCGAAAAATAAAATAAAAGAATAAAACAGGCTTTTATACATCTTTTAGACAAATATATTTTAATTTTACAATAAATTTATTCTTTTAAAAAGAAGGTATTATTTAGATAATTTTTTTGCCCTTAAAATCCAGGTCTTCATTAAAGATAGATCAAGATTTGATTGTGTTCTAATATTTAAATTCCTTTCCAACCTCCCAATCTTTTTTTTTAAACTTTCAGGATTTAAATTTGATAAAGTTTTGATATTTCCTACACCACAATGAAGTAGTAAAGAAGCTTCATGAGGAAATATATTGAGGTCTATTATAAAAATTGCTATAGCTCTGATTTTTATTAATCTACTTTCAGTGCATAATGATTCTGCTTTTATAATTTCTTTTATTTCAGAATCAGATAAATTTCTTATTTTCTGCCATGAATCAAAATTATTTTTTATTAGAAATTCTTTCTCATGTCGAAAGTTAATTGGAAGAATTTTAAGATTATATATATCACTCATAGATAGAATTATCAGTAATAAAACTTTTTTCAACCTCACCAATAATTATAGGTTTACTAACTCCTTCTGAAATTTTTTCTAGACGCCTTATTCTAATTTTAACTTTTCTTCCAGATCGACTACCTTTTTTCAAGTTAGATGATATTTGTTCCAATGTAGGCTCAATTGATTCAAGGGGTAAATCTTCATCAGCTTTCGTTATTATTAAGTCAGACCCATTATCGTAAACTACAGGTAAATAAACTGCACCCTCTATTTTTATATTCTCACTATAACTTTGTAAAAAAGCCCAGCTAAATATTGATAAAAGGAAAGAAAAAATTGTAGCTCCAGTCAAGCGAAACTTTAATGGGAAATTAAAGAAAAAGGTTATTAAAGTAATGAAGAAAAGTATTCCACCAATTATTCCAAATATTTTTGGTGTTGACTCTAATAGTTCAAAAAAAGACATTTACTGGCTTTAGTCGATTTAATTTCTTATATTTTGGTAGCCTACTCTATTTTCGGTTCATAGTTTGAAAAAGAATGAATTTCAGAAAATAAATAAAAGTTTTGTCACTGTGTTGTCATTATTCACAGTAGGGTATTTTTGTACTGTTTTATCAACGAGATTATCGAGGAATATTTACGAATCTAAGAAAACTAGTTTAGAGAGAATACTTAAACGTAATTTAAACAAAAATTTTGATCTTGGAGAGTTTTCTGATTTAAGGTTTTTAGGGTTTTCTGTTTTGAAAACAAAAATTGTAGATATTGAAATACCAGACTCAAGGATTGAAGCTGAAAATATGTATGTAAGATTTATGCCGATAAGATCTTTTCTTAATAGGGAATGGGTTTTTAGCCTTAATCCAAATAAATTGAAAGTTGATATTAGAGAAGATTTCTTTTTAAGAAGAAGAAAAATAATAAACTTAAGTAAAGGAAATAAAAGAAGATTTAATTATGAGGTTCATCTGAATTTAAAAAATAATTCAATATTAAATATAAATAATTTGGACATAAAAGGAAATTTTAGAGGCAATTTAATTTATAGATCTTCAAGAAATCAATTAATAACTTATTTAAATACTAATTTAAAGGAAAAAGGTAATTTAAAATTAAAAATAAACAGGAAATTCAGTAATCAATTTTTAAGTTTAAACTTGAAAACAAATGATCTTAATCTTAAAGATATAAAATATAAATTAATAAATGAGGAATTAAAATTTAATAAGGGTTCTATAAAATCTAATTTTAAATTTATTAAATCACCAGATAAGAATTATTGTAAAGGAAATATTTCAATTTCTAATGTTAATTTGGTAAACACAAAATTAAAAGAAAATATTATTTCTAAATCTTTTAGTTTTGATTGTATTGATAATAAATTAATTATTAAAGGAAATGATCTTAATTATGGAACATTAATTTCAAATTTAGATTTAGATATTCCCTTATATAACGGTAAAAATGATATAATTTTTAATGGAAAAATAGGATTTAAGAAATATCCAAATGTAGCAAAATTAAATGGGAAATTACCTTATTTTCTTAATAATAAGGGGATTAATTTTGGAGAATTAAATGCAAAGATAAATTTAGAAAGAACAAAATTGGATAACTTAAATATATTTAGAAATAATGGTATTTCAGGTTTTATAACTGCAGTAGGAAATTTATCTGGAAATATTAAAGATATTAATACATTTATTGACTTTGATATTGAATATCCAACCTATAAGGGAGTAAGAATTAAAGAAACTTTTGATGGGAAAATTGAAAATCAAGATAATGGCTATCTCTTGGAGCTTACACCTAGAGAATCAGTTGTTCCGACTTATATAAATATAGAATTTGATAAAAATCTTAAATTAGATAAATTAAATATTGAAAGAACTCTTTTCCCAGGAACGCCAGGAAATTTAAATATATTTAAGAAAAACAACTATTATCAATGGGAGGCAAATAAATTAAATTTAAAGAAATTAGAGTTTTCAATATTAGATAATAAAGATTTTGAATGGGTTGAGGGCGAAATAACTGGATCTGGATTTGTTTCTAGAGATTTATCTGACTTTAATGGAAATATTCTTTTAAAAAATGGCGAATATAGAAAATTAAATTTTGCAGAATCAAATATTAAATTAGATCAAAAGGGAAAAAGCCTTAAATTAGAATCTATCCTCAAGACTAAGGATGGTGGAATAATAGAAATTATTTATAAATCAGATGAATATGATTTTATTAAAGCTAAATTAAAGAATATTTCTTCTGGTTGGACTGCAATTACTGCATTTGATCTAGTTGATTTTAGAGATACGATAACTTCAGCATTCGATTTAGATGATTTAAAAGAGAAAAAATTAAAGGAAAATAAGATAAATAAAAAATCAATAAAGAAACAACTCTTTAAAGATGTTGAAATAAAAAATAACCAAAAGACTTTGGATGAAAGAATTAAATTCTTTAATAATTTTATTGCTAATAGAAAGGTTTCTAATAAAGATAGAAGACTTAATGATTTTTTAGAAAAGTTTGATGGACGATATAGCGGAGTATTGAATATTTCAGGCACAGATAGTAAAAATTATGCAATTAAAGCAAAAGTAGAAGGTATATTGAATGAAAAAAATAGTTTAGATAATAATATTAATAATAATTTTTCAGCTTATTTAACGGGAGGATTATTAGAAAATAAAGGGAAACTAATAGTTCAAAAATTACCACTAAGATTAGCAAATCTATTTTTTAATGAATCAAAAAAATTCAAGGGAAATTTAACTTTTGATCTAGATTATGACCTTAATAAAAATAGTTTTTTAAGTAAAGTTTCTTTTGATAATGCATCAATAAATGACTTTAGTATGAACTTGGATAAAGGAGAAATATCTCTTTTTGATTCATCACTTAATTTGGATTTATCTTTAGTTTTAAATCAGTCTAGAAATCCAATAACATTTAAAGGTTCTATTCCATTAAAAAAGAAGAAAGAATTAGATTTAAGATTGAGAGCAGATGAAACGATTTTTGATTTGTATGAAAAACTATATGGTAAAAATTTTATATTTAAGACTGGTGATATAAATTTTGGAATCAAATTTTCAGGACCTTTTAATAGGCCAGAGGCAAATGGCTATTTAAGTATAGATAATGGATCATTTGATATTTTTGCAAATAGTTTAGAAGAGACTGATGCGTTATTAATTTTTGATTTTGATAAAGTAGAAATTGTTAAATTTAAAGCGAATGGATCAAAATCTGGAGAAATCAATATTAAAGGATCATTACCATTTTATGAATCTTTAGGTGATGAGAAGAATTCAATAGAATTTTTCTCTAATAATTTTAATTTGATGGATAGAAATATCAATTTTTTATTTGATGGGAATATCTTAATTGGAGGATCTTTCTTAGCACCAGATGTGGGAGGAAATATAGGCTTAAATAATGGCTATATAGAGTTTAAGGGGAATCAGAATGCTCAAAATCAAGCTAAAAATGATAAAGATCAAAATCTTGAATTATGGCCTGAACTTTACTGGAATAAGAAAAAGGATATCGAGATAATTTCAAATGAATCAATTTTGAATAAAAATTTATTTGATAAAAATCTACCATTAGTACTTAATAATATAAAATTTAATAACTTAAAATTAAATATTGGCCCTGAATTTAGAATGGTATATGGAAATATTCTTGAAGCATATTTAGAATCCAAAGGTGATATATACCTTAATGGAAATCTTAAAAATGATTTAACAGCAAGAGGATTGATTTTAATTAAAAGGGGAAAAGCTAACCTTTATACGACACCCTTTAAATTGGATAAAAATAATTTTAATCATATGCTTTTCGCCTCAAGAAATGCATTGAATCCATATCTTGATTTCGCTCTTACAAGTAAAGTTCCTGATGCAATTATTCCAATAAGTGAAAATAATAAAGATATAAATATTTCGGAGGATAATGATTTTCTTGAAAATAATAATAACTTTGGATCTTTTGGGATTGGCAACACTAGATTTATCAAAATAGACGCATCATACAAGGGATTTTTAGATCAATTATCCTTTGAAGATCAAAATCAAAAAATAAAATTACGTAGCACCCCAGACTATAGCAGATCTCAAATTATTGGACTCATTGGCGGGAATTCAGCGAATATAATTAATAGAGCTTTTACTTCTCAATTAAGTGGAAGTAATGGCTTTAATGAAAGATTTCAATTATCGATTTACCCTGCATTAATTGAAAATAATGAATCAATAAATAATATTTTTTCAAATGAAAATATTGATATAAAAGATGATAATGATCCTAATGATCAAAATTCTGCTAATGATGGTTCATCATCTCAAGCATGGATTGCTGAATTAAGTCTTGATATTACTGATAGTTTGAATTTCGCAATTCAAACAACACCAGATAGAGAAGACATACCTCCTCTCTGGATTTTAACTTTACAACCACATCCAATTTTAGAATTATTGGGTTCCTATGATTCAAATGGAGATTGGAAAAGTCAGTTGCAATTATTTTTTAGATATTGATTATTTGAAGGTATAATTGATTTAAATAATATAAAAATATTCAAAATAAATAATATATTATGGGAAATAATTTTAATATTCAGCCTCCTGATAAAGATTTAAGAGAAAAAGCTTTAAAAGTAAGAAATGCTTCAAACGAAATATCTCAATCCAGTGATGAAGAAAGAAAAAATGCATTAAGCTGTATGGCTGATTCCTTAGTTAATAATTCTGATAAAATATTGCAAGCAAATGTTAATGATATTGAGTATGCGAAGGAAAATGGAATTTCTCAATCACTTTTAGCAAGATTAAAATTAACTAGAGATAAACTTGATTTAGGGATTGAAGGAGTAAGAAAAGTAGGAAATTTAACAGATCCAATTGGGCAAATACAAATCAATAAAGAGTTATCAAATGGTCTTATTCTTCAAAGGAAAACAGTACCTATAGGAGTATTAGGTGTGATTTTTGAATCTAGACCAGATGCTGTTATGCAAATAAGTTCTTTAGCGATAAGATCCGGAAATGGAGCAATATTGAAGGGGGGTAGGGAGTCTAATCAAACAAATATTGCAATTATAAAAGCTTTGCATGAAGGACTTGAAGAATCATCTCTTAATAAAGATTCAATTTGCTTATTGACAAATAGAAAAGATAGTATTGCTATGTTGAATTTGGAAAAAGATATTAATTTAATAATTCCGAGAGGTAGTAATGAACTCGTAAAATTTATCCAAAAAAATACAAGAATTCCTGTACTTGGTCATGCAGATGGAATCTGTCATTTATTTATTGATAATTGTTGTGATATTGATTTAGGAATTAAAGTTTCCCTAGACAGTAAGATACAATATCCTGCAGCTTGCAATGCAATAGAAACTTTATTAGTTCATAAAGATGTTGCATCAGAATTTTTAAGTAAAGCAATTCCTGTTTTTAAGGATAATAAAGTTGAATTGAGAGGTGATGAAAAATCAACAAAATATGGAATTAAATTATCTGCTTCAAATAAAGACTGGGAGACTGAATATTTGGATTTGATATTGTCTATAAAAATAGTTGATTCAATGTTTGATGCTATTGCTCATATTCAGAAATATGGATCAAGACATAC
>Ga0209433_10000093_pt1 | contig 26300 bp, 42 predicted proteins | sample METZYME_5_50m_FD_187552 | JGI IMG/M metagenome (GOLD analysis project Ga0209433, IMG submission 187552) | Marine microbial communities from oxygen minimum zone in mesopelagic equatorial Pacific - METZYME_5_50m (SPAdes) (version 2) | ecosystem: Environmental > Aquatic > Marine > Oceanic | place...
TTCTTTTTTGAGGAAAACGATACGCAAAGAAAAAATGCAGGTGCAACAGTTCAAATACAAGGAGGGGAAAGTATGTCTCCTTTAGCCGGGCTATATGCAGACCCACTTATAGCTAGAGAGTTTAATGAGGGAAATTTTGATATACAACAAAAAATAAAAGAGGCTATAAAAGACAGTAAGTTAGCATCGGTTCCAACAATAAAACAGGCACAAGCGTTAGCTGATAAGGTAGGGTTTAATTTATCGAATTACTATTCGCTTGTCAGCCTGGTAAAAGAAGCTAAAACAACCTTATCGCCAGCAACACACGCAAAAAATGTTATAGGAAATGTTTTCTTTATGTTCCTACACGGATACAGTGATGTAAATGCCTATGTTGAAGCACTGAAAGCTAATAGTGCGGACCTAAAGCAACAACTAGCTGTAGGTGTTGGCGTTTCAGACGATGCTGCTGTGCCAGATATTATTAGAAAATTAATAAAATTAGGTGTCTTAAATACAGAAGTTCAAACTTCTGAAGTAGATAAGCTGGCAGACAGAATGGAAAAAGACGAAGATTTTATTCCTTCGCTTTTAAATAGAAGACAAACAAACTTTTTAAACAAAATTAAAAAAGAGATTACTTCATCTGACGGAGCTGTTAGGGAGTCAGCTAGAAAAACATACCAAGCTGAAGATAATTATTTTAAAATAGTTTCTTTTCTTATTGAAAGTAAAAGATATAGTCAAGCCATATATAAAAAACCATATGAACAGCTTTCTTTGTCTGAAAGAAACGAAATAGATTTAAAAGCTTCAGAAGTTGTAAAAAATATATTACCTAACTACAATAGAATTGGACAAATAAACGATATATTTCGTGTAATTCCACTGTTCGGCACCTTTATAAGCTTCCAATTAGAGGCTCACAGAACTCTTTACAATGCACAGGCAATTGGCCTACAAGACATGAGAAGCGAAATTCCAGGCGTAAAAAAACTAGGCGCAAGAAGGTTTTTTAATTTTTTAAAAGGAATTTTTGGTATTTATGGATTACATTTTCTTCTAGGAACAAGTGGTCTTGCGGCTTTGGGACTGCTGCCTGACGATGATGATGAAGAAAAAGGCGAGAGTCAAGATGAAAATGATAAATATTACGATTTAATTTTTCCTCATTTTGCTAAAAACGGATCTATTTATCTAATAAAACTTGAAGACGGTAAATTACATTATATAAACTTGAGCGCCTCAAACCCTTTTGGACAAGCCGAAAAAGCTATCAATGCTATATTTAACGGCAGAACATATGAGCAGTCTTTAACTGAATTTACGTCAGAGCTTATGTCTCCATTTACAGATCCAGATATTACATTTGATGCTTTTAGGCAAGTTTTAAACCAAGAAAATATTTATGACCGTCCTTTAATAAGAGAAGATCAGTATGGGCAGACAATATTTGGTGATACAATACAACCGGGAACTGCAAAAAAAATGATTGACAGAGTTAGTCCTTTATTTAAAGCATTAGAACCAGGGTTTGTTACTTCAACTATGAAAGTTTGGGAGACTGACGATAAGCTTAATGAGGTTACAGGTCAACTAACAGGATACAAAGTAAGGAAGGTAGACCTTAAAAAAGTTCTTCGCACTAGAGCTATTATATTTCAAAGAGAAATTCAAGGCAAGGGGTCATTAGTAGGAAAAATAAAAGATTACCATAGTGGCAAAATAAGTTTAGAAGAATACTCTGCCCCAATAAAAAACACCAGAAGACTAAGGAAGAAAGTGTATGATCAAGTTGCAAGACTTTATAAGGCAGGCATAAAATATGGAATGAGCCCAAATGAAGTGTTTTCTATTTTAAATGATGCTGGTATCGGTAAATCATATTTAATACAAATCGAACAATTTGGTGAGGTAAGAAATTTTCCTACACCGAGAGGCACCCCATTTATTGAAGGAGATTAATTAATAACCTTACAACCTCATCACAGTCCTTTTGATTCCTTGGCATAAATAGTGCAGTATCTATGTTACTATCTATAAGATGTTTTTTGAACAGCTTCCATCTCAAAGGAAAAGCTTCGTTTGGATTCCCTTTACACTCTATTATAAATCTAGGTGGCTCATGTACGTCTATAAAGTCTGGGGTGTATTTTATGGGTAAGATTTTTTTGTTGCCTTTGTTTTGAAGTATCTTTTTGCCTTTGGTTTTTTCGTAACTTGACATAGAAAAATCAAAACTAGGAACTACTTCAAATGTTTTCCCTTCGTACAATACTTTTATTTTTTGCTTCTCTAATGCTTTGTACATATATAGCTCTAACTTGGAAGCAAATTTATATTGTTTGTATGTTGCTTTGGTACTTCTGGTGATCTGTCTAGATCTTTTCCTCCTCCTCGTCCTCATATACGCTTATTATTTCATCAAGATTTAGTATGTTTTCAAAATAATATTTAGCATATCGAATGTCAGTTTCAAAACAAATATAAGGCTCAAGACCATCCGAGATAACAATTTCTTTTGTAATGCAGTTAAATTTTTTATAGCCCCCAACTCCTTTTTCATATAGTAGGGTGCTGAGAGCTTCATAAAACCCTTCATATTCTATTATAGATATGACAGCTTCTTTTGCGGTGCAGTTTAGCCTTTTGGACTGCCAGAAAACTTCGTTTTCGCCCAGGCTAAGAACATTGACACCTGTTTTTTTATCCATGTAAACATAATGATAGTCTTTTGTTAATTTTCCCGATGATATCAAACTAAGGATAGCAAAACTTATGTCTCTATATTCGTCATCCGTGAGACCATTACTTATTACTATTCTGTTTAGGTTCAGTTCCATCTATCTCATCTATAGCTCTTTGTAAATATAGAGCTAAGTCCATTGCCTCTTCTTTTGCGTGTTGCAACCATTGTTTTAAAGATAAGTCATTTTCGCTCATGGTTGTCCCATATTTATTAAGACCTTTTGCGCTTCTTATAAGCATCTCAGATCTAACTTTTCGGACAACCTCGTCCTTTTCACTCTGTATCTTTACAAGCTTATCAAGAGTTGTGTTTCTTGTCCAGCCATCATTTTCTTTTAATTCGTAATACTTTTTAATTGAGTCACTCATTTTTTAAAATTAAATTAATTATGTGTCTTAGTCCATATTCCATTAGCCTACATACTATGTAGAAAAGTAAACCTTGAAAAAATATATTACTCAACATATTCTGTAAAGTTACAAAATTAAAATAGGTGAGTAAATCTTGCAATCTGTCCATTATCTTTAGAGTGTACAAAGCCTTCTATAGCTTTGGGTGAGTGTTGATATCCATTTCTATGATGCCAGGAATCTGTGCTTGAAGGAGATCTCAACGCCTCAACAGTTACCCCATGATAATCTTTAGATATTTTATGATGGAGGTGATGTATATAAACATATCTATGCTTTGTGTCACTCCATAGTTTTCCAGACTCTTGTGCCATCAGAAGAGGTAGGTCTTGTTGCTTTGCTCCATCGCCATGAGTAGTTCCAATAAGACTTGTACCGTACTTAAAATATTTTCTATGCGATATACTTACATCGAAAGAAATGTTTTTACAAGTTCTATACCAAGATTTAATAGCATCAGCCAGAAAAAATCCATTTGTATAGTCGTGGTTTGATGGGTTATACATAACATGAACATCAGCTATTTTTATAAGCCTATCCAAAATATCTACATATAACTTTTTTGCAACTAAAAAATTATCGTACCACATTCCATCTGTGTCTTGAGGTGTGCCTGAAGTTGTAAGTCTTTTAGGTGTGTCGATATGAAGAATGTCGTTGCCTGCAACAAAAACTATTTTTTCAATATCAAATCCACTTGACTTACGTAGTATACCGTCAACACCCTCCTTTACTCTTTGAACTGCTATCTGCGTGTTATAGTCTTCACCGGTTTCAAACGATGAGGCTAGCTTCCCAATATGCACATCAGCAGGATCAATAACAAGTAAACAAGGAAAATTATAGTTTTGTCTCCCAATCTTTTCATAATTAAAAGTATGTTTTTTTATTTCATCTATATGATCTTGTAGCATTTCTTCAAACGTAGGACCCGTTTTACTAGGTCGAAACTGTATTGACCAATGCTTGTCTTTATTCCAGGCTATACCGACATTATCAAAATTAATTCCTCTTTCTTCACATGCTTGTGCTAGTGCTGGATTTGCTTTTCTTTTTTTTGCGTAGTGAAGATGGTATTTTACATTCGCCCTTGTGTGATTTAGAGTTCTTGTGCTCTCATCAATGGACAGATCCTCATGAATTTTTTTGGCAATCTCTGTTGGGTTGCTAAGCCCACTACTAAACAGCTGATCAATTTTCCGTTTTATCTTATCTAATAAAGTTTCTTCATTCATGTCTCTTTCAAATCATTCTTTAACTCTTTCAGGAAATCTATAAGTTTGTCAACCGCACATATTGAAGAGTCTTTTTTTGCATCAAACAAAGCCTCATAGATATTTACAACGTGCTTTGAAAGTAAGTTTATTATGTAGTTTATATATACAACTCTCTGTATCATTTATCTTGGTGAACCAAGAACAAGTCACCAAGTTTTGGATCGATCTTTTTTATTGCACGGTAAATCTTTCTAGATTCCTTTTTTGTTTCAGCCTTGTCGGCTTTAGTGGAATTTATTCCAAGGTTCATGTACAATTGAGCGTCCAAACATAGAAGTTTATCTATTATCTTTTTGGGGTCTTTGTATTTTCTGTGCAATAAGTCTATCTCAGAGTCTATGCTAAATTTCATCTTCAACATTCTCTTGTGCAATTGCTCAGGATAAACAGTGTCAAATTCCATACATCTAAGTTAGTGAAGGGTTATCAACAAAAAAACGGTAGTTATTAACAACTAAAACTTGTAATCTTTATACTTTTTATACAAATGCATGTAAATTTTATAGCTTTGACAATAATATTCGTAGTGGTCATATGTGTTAGGTGAAACAGATTTTTTGTTTGGCTCCCTAACCTCAATTTGAAGTTTATTTTTACCTACTGGATTGGGGGCAACAATAATATTTTTTCTCATACACCACAACATTGCATCTGTTTGCTCTTTTGTAGGGAAAAAATAATCAGGATCAAGAACCCCAGGGAATCCCAACTTGTTTTTCTTCTTCATAATCGTCGTTGAGTTTATGTGTTGGTGGCACATTATTTGCATAATATCTACCACTAGGCGTGTGATATTTAAAAATAACAGAAGAGCCTATATCTCCTTGAAACTTCATCTTAACCTTTTGAACCAAAAACTCAACGTCGTCTTTAGCTCTTTCATCGGTGTCATTAAAATATCTGAAGATGGTAAACCCATCATGCGTTTGATTTCTAAAGTCAGCACTACCTGAGACGCTATAAAGATCAGGAATTTGATATAAACCGTTTTCTTTCAAAACCATTTTTTTAGGGTGTGCTATAAGAAAGATTATAACATTGTGCATTTGAGCAAAGAGTGTAAGTTTTGTAAGTGTGTCTCTGATATTAATTAGATCATTTGAGTTAGATTTATCAAACTCTACCTTATTAAAAGCGTCAATGACAAATATATCAATACCATAAATAAACAACTGTTCTTTAAACTTTTCAAAAAGCCAAGACCATTTTGGAAACTGACCTTGCTCTGGAGCAGTTAGGTATATCTTTTCATTTGCCCAGTCTTTATATATTTCAATTTCTTTTTTAGTTATTCTTTTGTAAAAGTCAAGGTCTCTAAAAAAATTACGACCAAAAAACTTTTCAATAAATCTACTTTTATATAGTTCCATGGGGCTATGCTCAGGAGAGAAGAATGATGCCTTCATGTTATAGTCGTTCACTAAATTCATTACATACCACTCTACAAAGCTTGATTTTCCATGACTAGGTATACCAGTGGCAACACATAAGTGACCTCTCATAACTGAAAAAACTTCTTTAAGTTCTCCAAAACATGGATGTTTAGGGTAAATTGTTTCAGGCAGTCCTTTGTCGTGCAGATTAAGTATATCATCATAAAGATCATCAACAGTAAAAGTTCCACTAGCAGGATATTTTTTAGAGTTTTTACAACTATCCAACAAGATATTTTTACCTTCAATGAGATCAGCATTCGCATCTTTGTTCTTAAATATTACACGCTCACATCTATACCTTCCAAGTCTTTGTGCAATCTTTTCAGAAACAAAGTTTCCTTTTTCATCGTTGTCAGTGCATATATAAAATTTATTGATGCCTTGCAGATACTTTTCTGTATTGATCCAAAAGTCATCAGAGTCGTTTGCACCGTTTGGTAGGCTAATTACATTTGATATTCCTGCCTCTACCATTGCTAAAACATCAAACTCTCCCTCGACAATATATATTTCTTCAGACCCAATAGCTGAATTGATATTATAAAATGTTGCTTTACCCTCTTTTGACTGCGTAAAAGCTTTTTTTGCCGATCTATATTTTTTATTTACAACCACGTCACCCTCAAAGTAATTAAAAACTATATTGTTTACTTTACCTTGATGCTGAGGCTGATAATAAGTCTCTTCGGTGATGTTCATCTTGGTTAGTGTAGCTTGTGATATTGACCTAGACTCACAATATTTTACACATCTGTCTGAAAGGCTAGTGTAGTTTCTCCATGTTTGTGGTGGTAATTTAAAAGGTCTAATGCTTTCAGTTATTGACCTTTGGTCTTTAATTGATATTGCCTCACAGTAATGGCATTTTGCTACACCTTTGTCAATATTGACTGATAAAGATTTTGTTTTCTTATGGTCACATGCAGGACAATCAAGCTTTACCTGACCACTTCTTTTGCTTTTTAGATTTATTTTGCTCCACTCAAATGTATTCATCAAAACGCTAACCTCCTTTTGTTTGTTTTATTAAAATTTATTTTTTTAACTAACCAATATTTAAAGTGCCTTTGGTATTCGTGTAAAGAGTTTGAAATATTACCCTCAGTAACTTGCCTAACATAAAACTCCTGGAAAAGTTCTTCGATTTGTTTATCATTTAACTTATAATTTTTCTTTACAGCATTATAAACTCGACCACCCACATACTGGATTTTGAAATCCTCTATATCTATATTCTTTTCATTATTATCATTATTATCATTATTGTTTGTTGCCCTTTGTTTGTCTTTTGATTGTCTTTTGTTTGCCTTTTGCTCGCCCTTTTTAATATCCTCTTTTTGGTAATCATCATATTTTACAATAGTTACGAGGGTATTTTTGTTTGTCCCTTTTGTGATTATTGTTTGATCTTTTTTAAGTTTATTTAATGCCAGGCGGACTTGCTTAATTGACAGGTCTGTGTTGACAGATATTTTTCTAATTGAAGTAATGTGTTGTCCTCTTAAAACTTTACTTCCGAACACAACATTGTCCTTATGATTTGCTCTCAAAAGAAGAAACAAAAAAACCTTCAAAACATTGCCATCAGAAAAGTATCCCCACTCTAACAATTTTCTATTTATCTTGACGTAACCCTCCACTTAATTCTTTCAATTTCTTTTTTAAAAGTATATTTTCTGATCTCAAATTAACCATGTTTATAGTTTGTCTCCTAAACATGTCTTTAAAAAGCTCTTTAGATCGTTTGTATTTAACCATTTTTTCAGCCATGGACTCTTTAGTATCTGTTTCATCAATAAAGCCATCAAGCTCTCTTATACGGCTCTCTATAATATCATGAAAGCTTTTTATTTGAGCATCATACTTTAAATAAACATCATGTAATTGTATTATGCTATGTCTTATAGTGGCGTGATCTTTTTTCTTTTTTGTTCTGCCAATAGTGTTTCCTTCAAACAAACCCCCTACCTGTTCTAAAGATAGGGAGGTATATTTGTATAAAAAATAATAATACAATGCTCTTCTCCAAACAAGATGTATTTTCCTTGACCTCGTGTTTCTCCAAATATCATAATCAGTAACAACGCTATCAAGTAGATTAATTACTCCATTAACACCTATCTTGGTGTTTTTGGATTTAAACTGTCTTTGCATAATTTAAAACGGTAAATCGTCTGTGACCTCTTCTTTTTGCTTACTTGCTGTAGACCCATTATCGTCTTTTAAGTCTTTCATAAACCAAGCAACAATACTATTAAAGTGTTTTACATTTCCTTGCGGATCAGTCCACTCTCTTCCGTTAATGTTTATGCCAACCTTAACCTCTTGTCCAACTTTAAATTTGTCTAGCAATTGACATTTGTCCTTGTGAAATTCAAGCTTTATGTGTTGTGGATAATCCTTGTCATGGTCAGTTACCAATACAAAGACTCTTTTTTGGAAACCATTACTTCCAAAGCTTTCAGTTTTTTCGATTAATTTAATTTTACCTTCTAATTCCATTTAATTTATATTATAGTATTTACAATCTTTTGTCCTGCTATAACTGACAGGTCAGTTAAAAACTCCCTACAGAGTTTTATCTTTTCATAAAGTTTTTCAACGTCTTCCTCGTTGTAATTTACATCGAAAGACTTTATTCTATGTTCAGTTTCAATATCGCTAAACTGAAGATTATTTGTTATCTCATCTTCAATCTCTACCGGCACATCAATCATACCTGCCTTCCATGAAAACCTTCTGATTTCGTCTTGAATTAGTTCCATAGGTGTATCTGTTAGACAATATATTACTTTACATTTTTTAGTTCTTGTTAGAGCCATATAGCCTTGCATTTGCCAGTAGTAATCTTTGTTTGGCAAATCCTCCTCATACAAAGGAAAGGTTTGTAGGTTCCAACTGGATTTTATATCAATCAGTTCGTCAGCGTAGATATCAGGAGTTCCTGAAAGGTAACTATTGGCATATGATTTTTCGTTTTTGACATATTTTTTGCCAAGAAAGTTATTTAACATATCTATTGATTCGTCTTCAACGACCTTGCCTTTTTCTAAAAACTTACTCTGTATCTCTTTTGATCTACCGAAATAGATTTCTTTATGTAACTCTTTCAAATAAGTTTTTGTTGTTACTGAAAGAGAGTCTTTTTTTGATCTTGGATTTATCATCAGCTTTCCAAGAGATGAACATCTGAAAAGATATGAATCAAAGTTTTTTCTCATGACTGTTTATTTAATATGTATGACAATGTTCCTTTACTGGAAATATTAAAATGCTCCATAGTTTTTTTATAACTTCCATGCTTTTCGTGATATTTTTTAACCTCGTCATGGTTGTGTTTTTTTATAAAACTAGATGCGTGTAAAGCCCTCTGTTTTCTTCTTTCAGCCTCAACATCAAATGCGTTCTGACTAGCAGTTCCAATGTCTATGTTATCGTAGTGATTGTTAGTGCAGTCATTATCTAAATGTCTAACCATGTATCCCTTCGTGTAAATCTCCTCGCCATATTTCTGATACGCCTGTAGACGATGAACGCCAACATTAAGATTTTTTCCTTCATGATCTCTAATTTTAAATCTTCTATATCCGTTTGTGTGAACCCAACCAACTGGATTCTTTCTCTTACCAATAACAACTCCTTCTTTGGTGACCCTGTATCCTTTTTCATATGCCACCTTTTCGTTTTTATTATAATTATATTCCATATTTAAGATGCTTTATATTCGTAAACAAGTTTCTTATTCTCTCTATCAACTGCTCCAAGGTAAGAAACCCTGTTGTCTTTATCATACTCCACTTTCCATTGAAGTTTTTTAAGCCTTCTTTGAAACTGAATTGGAGATTCATTTGGCAGGAAATTAATCCAAATGAATGGAAAATCATAAAGTTCTCTACCGATACCCCAATTGAAACACGCTCTTTTAAATGCGTCACTCGCCTGTCCTTTTTCTTTTTCTGTTTTAGATTCAGTACCTACGTCTTGTTTTGAGATCCATTCGCCAGAGTCTGGGTCTTTAACTGATACACTACAGAATAAGTTTCCGTTTATTAACTCATAGCTTTTCTTCCACCCAAACTTTCCGTAAAGATCGTCAAGGATTTTCATGTCACACCTTGCGTCTTTGTATGCAAGTATTATTGCTCCTTTGTCTGTGTTCGATTGTACCCTAAAATCAATCTGATCCGCTTTTAGGGGGACGTATTTTGTTTTTTGTTTTGTCATTTAAGTAAGTATTTAAGTTAATTGCATTTATATTTAATAGCGACTGAATGTTTTTATTTAGAGTCTTGATCTCTGTGGTCATCTTATCAGTCAGTTTTATATGACCCTTCTTGATATCGTCTGAATAACTCTCAAGAGTGTTTTGTTTGTAGGTTAAAGCTAGGCAGTTCTCAATATGTTGTGGATCGTCTTTTAAAAAAAGATCAATAAGCTCGTCTTCCATTGGTCTATACATATTACTATTAGTATGATAGATTTCGTAATGATGGTCTCCGTTGGTCTTAATATACTTTTCAACTTTAAATAGTTTTCCATATATATAATTTAATTTTCCAAACCTTATTGATTCATATCCTTTGGATATTAACCTTTCAAAAAGAACAGAAATTTTATCATTTCTGTAAACCCTGGAGATATCGCTCATACCAAATTAAGTCTTTTAAAGTCTTGTCTAGCTTGTTTCTAAACTTTTTCTTTTTGATTTTCTTTCTTGCTTTTTGCATACAGAGATTCATCATGGCTAAGTGACAAGTCACAATTTTCTTTCTGACCATCTGCTCTCTTCTTCTTTTCTTTCTTGCTTTCAAATACCTTTGGTAATTGAATATTCTTATTTTTATCATCGTTTGTTTTTTTGTAGTGAATGTATGGTAATTGTGTCCATAAATGCCACTCGTTTGAATCGTCTAAATTATCTAAATTATTTTCCATGCTTGTGAATCTTTGTTTATGAGGGGAGGGAGGGAACCCCTCTAAACAAATTATAAAGAATTACTAACCAAAAATACAATGAAACCCTCCCAAAAAATTTATCTAATTTTAAAACTACTAATAACTTGTTAATAAACCTAATTTTTCAAAAACAAATTAATCTGCTTGTGAAACAAGTCCATCAGAGCCTCGATGTTTTCTTGAGGTTGCAATGTTGCTAGAAGAGTCAGATACTTAACGCAAGTATCAAACTGCGACTGCTTTTTACAAGACTTGATAACCCTTTCAGCCTTTATAAATAGTTCTGATTTCTTTCTCATAAACTAATTGTATCGTTTCATTCTCTCGTTCCTCTCTGTAGTCTCTTTCAGAAATTTGTCTGTCCCTTGGAAGAATATATACTTTTCAGGGTCGTCCTCTTCTTTATATGTATCCGTGACTGAAATATTCATAACAAACCTAGTGTCTGTTGCACTCAATGTAAAGTGGATTACATAAATGTTGTAGATATATTCCTCTGAATATGCACCCACCTCATTTTTAAATGGCATTAAATAAAATTGACCTGCATCTTTCTTAAAATGCTTAACCAATTGTGCAGATAAACATTCTGATCCATTAGCTATTTTGTCTTTTGGATCAATGTCTGACCTTATACCATTAACCAAGGTAAACCCATCTAAAAATTTAGCCAGTTCTAGCCCATGTCCATACATATGACCATCATACTGCCTATATAAATTTATAAGAGAGTCTTTAGCCTTGCCACTTTTCGTATGCTTGACCACATACCTCGCTATATCCTTAAATGTCTGCTCTACAGACTTTTTTAAGGTGTTCTCTGTTACTTTTCTTTTTTCTCCCAATAGCTTATCTCCATCTATTGGAATTACTCTTGTTAAACTTCTTGTTCCCATTTAATTAAATTATAATTTGTTATACGATAATATTTTAAATTCAGGTAGATTTATAGCATCAGGTTTTTTTGATGTCAAATCTTTTTTACTTGAACCTTTTACATAGAGATCATAAAATTCCTCTATGTCCTCACAATTATAAAAAATTGTGTCATCATCAACTACATCTCCAACTCCTATTATATAGTTTTTGCAGATTTCATTGTTGTCCCTCCATTGTATTGTGCAATTGTATAAAGAGCCTTTTTCTTTTAAATCAAAGCTATCGCAAAAATTATGTAAAGTTTCCCAACAAATTCCATAATTTGCATCATAATTATCTTTCATTGTTTCTAATACTTGCATACCTTCTTCATCGGTACAAGTATAACCAAGGGAGCGAATATCATCCACTCCCCACTCTATACATATAGTATTTTTCTCTTTTGAAATTTCTTCAAAATGTCTCAAAGCCCTATCTAAACCTTGACATATTCCTATGTACTCGAATTTAGAATGGCTATCGTTTATCCATTCTTTATCATCCTTGATGTCTTGGATTACTCTTTTAAAGTCTTCTATTGTTATCATATTAAATTGAATTTGTGTTAAAGATATGTATTTAGTTCGAATCTACCAAATACTAATCATCTGATTGTTCTTTGTTGGCATATTCACAGGCATCGTTGTATAAGTTTTTGTTTACTTTATATACATAGTCAACAAAATAATCATACCACTCTACTTTAGAATCAAGTTCAGCATTCTGTTCTTGCAGTCTTTCCTCATCATATGCATCAGAAGATTTTGACCCATCGTCCTCCAAATTAATTGTTGTAAGAGAATCTGACCCATTGTCTTGGCTCATTATATCTAAATCATCTGCATCAGCTTGTGCTATCCACTCTTCATCTGTCCAACTTTCACAATTTGGATAGTCAATATGAAACCCTCCGAGATTCATATAAAATTCCTTAATTAAGGAAACCTTTTTACTCATTATTTTACTCATAATATTTAATTTAAGATTAATAATAGACGTTGAGGGATAGTCTCCTACCCCTCTTGTTTTTACTCAGACTCCCAAATGCTACGAAAATTTGGATTTCCCAGTAACTCTTGATAAGACTCATTTAAAATCTTGTCGTCTTTATATAAGTCTTCAAGATATTCTTTTAGCTTGGGCATTGTTGTCTTAACGTGCCTTGCTAAATATTTAAATGATTCTCTTTTGCTTGGCTCTTCTATTTCTAAAAAACCATTTTCGTCAAAGTAAAAATTAAGATTTAAGTTAGTCATCTCTTCGTTTACTTTGTGTGTAATCCATATTGACACCGACTGATTTTCGTGGTCAAAGGATGTACTAAATTTTGAATGTAACATATTATTAAATTTAAAGTTAGTAATAGACGTTATATAATACTATATAAAAAAATGAGAGGTAGAAAAATCTACCCCCCATATAAAAAAACTAATCTAATCAACATTAACTAAAACTTCTTCTGAATCCGTACTGAATCCATTAATACCAGTTCCAGTAGAAAAACGTATAGTCCAATAATAGAACGCCACTATGTCTCGGTGTTTAGGAGAAATATTTCTCTTTTCAATAGCGTCATCGAGTGTCGAAAAATATTCAACGTGCCTTGAGGGATTTTTACTTGACGGGCAATCGCTTTGAATCCAAGTTCCAGTCTTTGATAACATAAAACCTTTCATTTTTTCTGCATCGTAACCTTTCTTGACTACCAAATAGTGGTCAGGATTTTTGTTTCTTTCTCTTGAAACCTCTGTATATTGATTTTCCATATAATATTATTTAAAGTTAGTAATAGACGTTGGGGAGGATATACCCCCCCAAAAAATTATGGGCTTTCATACAAACATAAAGCCTTCCGTTCTTGGCATAGCCATGTGTCTCTATTGACACCTTTTACAACTGATGTTAGATGACCACCAAACCCTACTTTTATATCAAAAATGTAGTTTTTGTTAACATCTAAAAACCTTTTGTGTTTCCACATTGGTAACCAACCCTTACCTTGTTTCAAAGATTTTTTAGTCCACCCTTTACTTTCCAAGTAAGGCTCATAAACATCACGACAATTCAAATACGGAATTCCTTTCTCAACTGCCACATCCATTAAGTCTTTAAAGACTTTCATGTAGTCCAGTTCTAATGATAATGCGATTGCCCTAATAGCACAATCTCCTACCAAATCTTTTTTCTTTCCGACTGGGAAATACTTTTCCCTACCTCCATGAGAATGTTCATACTTAATAAAATTAATTTTCATAATTATATAATTTAAGATTAGTAATAGACGTTGGGGACACATAGCCCCCAAACAATTATTTAATTAATCTGAATTGATAGTCACAATCTCCGTTATAATATTCAGCCGAAATAAATGGCTCAAATTTTTCTCCTTGAGATTTTCTTTGCTCCTCAAGTTCTTCAGCTTCAGAACAATCATGCTCCGTAACTTTAGTAATCAAATTATCAATCTCTTCAAAATATTCCTCCTTTGTTAAAACTTCAACTTCATTTAAACTTGTTGTTATTTTAACGCCATACGGAATTTTATTACTTTGATTGAATTCAAGAATCTGATATGACCCATAGTCTTCTCCAACTGAATAAGATATGATTTTTTTCTTCAGTAATCTACCATCGCCCCATTGAGAATTATCATCGTAAAACTCCACGCTTGGATGTTCGTGTAGACTCTCACATTTAGGCACAAAACCCTTGTTAAAATTAACTTGTCTTTTAACAAATTCTTCAGCATCATTATATGCTTGATGCTCACACGAATACTTTTTAATTTGTACACCATTTTCAGAAGAATATCCTTCTCCATTCCAAGTATCGACTAAAAGATAGGTTTTGGAAGAAGAATCCTTCATATTGTCCTCATTAACCTTGAGAGTATATAACGGTGTAGGATTGTCTTCCCAATTGATAACAATCTCATCGTCAACTAAAAATTGACTTTTGTCGTCAATCACATTCCATTGCTCAAGTTCTTCACGAGAAAATTCATCACTATACTCTCCTTCATTATAAAGTTTTTGTGCTTGTTCAACTGAATCAGCTTCAACTTCAATTTCTGTTGAAATAGTCTTTGTTTCAATAATTGTAATTTTCATAATATTTAATTTTAAGATTAGTAATAGACGTTGGAGGGAAATACATCCCTCCAATCATATTAAACAAAAACTCTTCCTAAACCATTATCAGCAGTAACCTTACCACCAAATCCATAATTAGATTTTTGTGCAACGATATTGCTAAACTGGTTGAAGATAGATTGATCAAGTCTTTGAAGACTACCAGTCAATTTAGACTCTTGTCTTGAATTCTCTGACCCTCCTTTGTGAGTGCTATAATGTGTAACACCACTAAATAAACCCCATAGTGTTTTACCTTTATAACTCATCTCTTCAGCGATTGACCTTGTAACTTTCTCACAAATATTAATCTTCCTTGTACTATACTTATCTTGGGCAATAGCCATAGAAAGTTTAGTATCAACTCCACTAATTTTTTCAATCACTTTTTGTGCAAAGGAATCATCAATCTCAATGTTTGCCATCTTATTAAAAGTCTCGTACAGACTTGTATCAGACTCTTCAAGATTTTCCAATGCTCTCAATGATACATCTATTAGTCTTCTCATATTGCTCGTATGACGTGCAGAGGATTCTAATGATTTTTTCATTGCAGAGAATTGATTGTCACATGAAATTGTAACTCCAGTAGTACCCCATCTTAATGAGGTGCTACCATCATGAGAATTAATAGCAGTTGCATAACGCTTGATTGTATCTTGACCAACTTTGATTGGCTCCAGTTCCAACTGCATCGCAACTCTACGACCACCTTTAAATGATACACCATGTGTTATTGGTTTCCCAATCACATCGGCAACATTCAAAACCAGTTCAGCCAGTTCTGAATTTTGGAATATTTCGTATTGCTTGGTAAATGCACCAAAACAATCTTTGTTATCTGAACGGACAACACCGAAAAAATCGGTTTTGTATGAATCGACACCATCAATAAATTGCAATGGTTTCTTTTCAACTTTCCAATTCATGTTAAACTTATCCAAAGTATTTTCTACTTCTGACTTGCTAATAAACTCTTGATTTTTTGTAATAGAATTTTTCATTTTATATAATTTAAGATTAGTAATAGACGTGGGAGGATTACCCTCCCATTGTAACTAAAGATTCCTACCGAATGCCATAAACTCATCAATCTCATCAAGTCCATCGATAAGTTTATCTATTCTTGGCAATTGTGATGGCTCATTGTGTATTGCAAACTTTTTCAGTTCCAACAATGAACACCATAATGTGCCGATGTTATCATCATAATTTTTAGGATTAGAATTAACATAGAATACTGCATTTTGCTCTTTAGCTAAATCAAAGTGTTTAGATATAATATCCATTTTATTTTATTTAAGATTAGTAATAGACGTTGGGAGATTGTCTCTCCCAATCACAAACAATCAGTTAATCTTGATTGAATGTTTTTTCAATTGTTCTGAATTTTCTAATTGCTCACATACGTTGTAAACTACGGCATTAATTAGTTTGAATGTTTGAGGATTTAATCCGCTAACATCTAATTTATCTAATGCGTTACAAGTAAGAATTTCAGCATTTGAAAACATTTGAATTGAAATTGTATTTTCCATTTTATATAATATTTAGATTAGTAATAGACGTTGGAGGAATCTCTTCCTCCGACCATAATTAAATAGACTCTTCTACTCTATCTAATATTTCAGAAAGTTCAATTAGTGTACTTGGTTTGAATATTTCTGACTCATGCAAATCAGTCATAAGTCTATCATACCAGTAACCATCAAAAAGTCCAAACAGCATGTTTGTTATTTCAGAATCATAATCTCCAGTTCCATAGGTTGATTGAATCATATTTAATACCAATGTTCTATCATCCTGTCCAAAAATTTCGTGTCTGTCAAATCTTCTGTGAGTGTACTCTTTCGTTGGATTCATATGTTTCTGAATCTTCTGTAGATAATTAGTGTAGTTCATTTTAATATAGTTTTAAGATTAGTAATAGACGCAGAGGTAATTGAAACAACTACCTCATCGTCACGTTTCGTCCTGTATGAAAGCTACTAAACGCTCAAACCATTTGGACTCGTCAGTATTACTGGGTTTGATTAGCTTCCATCAATCTTTAAATATATATGTATAGACGGCATTTAGCCGTAGTCCCTATCTCCATTGGAGGAGGATGTAGTCAACACTGGGAGCGAGGATGCTCTACCACCATGCCTATGTTGGCAATTGTTGATAAGAAGACTACGTTTGGATTGTGTAGTGAGCGAATCGCTCTTGGGTTTTTAACCTGACTGCTTCTCTTCAGCCGTCTTCAGTAATCTACAGATTGGCATCCGTCCAAAAGACACACAAATATAATGTATTAGTTCGAATCTACCAAACCACAAATACTAAATCTTACATCATTGGTACATAGGCAATCTTATATATGACTTTATTTTATCGACTTTATAAAAGGTTGGTAGTGAGGAAAACCCTAGTACATATAAAGAGGGATATAGGGATGTTGCATTACTGCGTGTATTATACGATAGTTTCTCCATTATAGTGGTCTATCGTAACAAAAAGGTAAAATGTTTGTGTAACTGGATTCTAAAATAGAGGTGCAGTAGGTCTGACAAACGACTTTTCTGTGTGCGTTTGCCGTTTGTATTATATATATAACCCAAATACTCAATATTTCTAAGGTGGCGGAAAAAAGTATCATTTAAGTGTTTTATATATATAGTGTACATTAAAATGACACTAAAACCCGCCACCCTATTCTTTATAATCTTTGTATCTTTGCAGTGAATTAAATCTTTGTCAAATGATTAATATAGTTGTGCAGCCACCGTATGCGTTTATGGTGGGTTTAGAAGCGGTGTTGAACGACGAAAGAAAGATATCCGGGATCGTATTTCACTTATTATTGTTGTCAATAGAATACAATTGGGATAGTGGTGAGTCAATTTCTATTTGAAGCGTCTTTATTTGGAGTTATATTTTTAATACTTAAAAAAATATGGAGCCCCTCTGTGAAATATTGGATGGGCCAAATAGTTATTGCGATAAACATTTTTGCTTGCCTGCTATATATGTATGGAATATATGGTGGCATGATGACCTTAGGGCTTGGGTCCTCAAAAATACTTCTACACGCTATAGTAGCCATTATAATACATACTCTTTTTACAATACAATCAAGCAATGAACACGAGTGAACATGTCGTTATTTTATCTCTAGCACTTGGTTGGATAATTTTTATAGCCATAGGTTGGTTATGGGAAAGAAAATCATAAAGTGTAGTCAGTGTGACAAAGAGTTTGAAAACGGATATGAATATAGATTACATTGGGAGATAAAGCATTTTTATCCATATCTTAAGAAAAACTCTTTTGATATTGAAAGAGCTAAAAAGGATAAGAAATAATATAATTGATTACTTTTACATTACTTTAATAAAATTTAATTATGATAGAAAAAAATATAGATTTTAATGACGACGCTAAAGTTTCTTTGATTGAAGGAGTAAACAAAGTAGCTGACGCAGTAAGCTCTACACTTGGAGCAGCCGGAACAACCGTGATACTTGAAGATCAAACTGGTAGACCACACATAACTAAAGACGGAGTAACAGTTGCAAAGACAATAAACCTATCAGACCCGGTAGAACATCTCGCAGCTGAGATTATAAAACAAGCCTCTATTAAGACAGCTGATGAAGCTGGAGACGGAACAACCACCTCTATAGTTTTAGCTAGAGCTATTATTGGTAACGCTTTTGAAAAAATTAAAGAAAACCCCAAAATCAATGTTACAAAACTTAGAGAAGAAATAGAATATCTATCAAATAAGGTATATCAGTATTTAGATAAAAAAGCAAAACCAGTAGATGAGCAGTCTGTTGAAAGCGTAGCAACTATATCAGCAAACAATGACGCTGCTCTTGGAAAAATAATTTCCCAAGCATACAATAAAGTTGGGGTTGATGGCGTTGTAACTATAGAGGAGTCTATGACATCTGAAACCTATGTAGAGATAGTTGAAGGAACAAGAATCAAGAAAGGCTTCCAAAGCCCATACCTAATCACTGACAAAGAAAAAAACACTGTCGTACTAGACAATCCCTTTGTTTTAATATCTGATAAAAAAATTGATGTCCTTGAAGACATAGAGGTCCCACTTAAGACCGCTATGAATACCAAAAGATCGCTCCTTATCATATCTGAAATAGAACAACCTGTAATGAACGTGCTTAATGTGAATAAGGCAAAAGGTATTCTTAAGGTGAATGTGCTTCCTCCAGAGGGAGTTGGATTGAATCGGTTTGAATTGTTGGAAGACCTTGCGGCTATGACTGGAGCGATTGTGGTATCAGATCAGACGGGTAACGATTGGAATGGTGTTACACCTGAATTTCTTGGCGAAGCCAAAAAGTCGGTGTCAACAAATAAAGAAACCATATTAACTCTAAACCTAAAAAAAACTGCTGACGCAGTTTCAAGTCAAGTAGAGAGAATAAAATCAATATTAAAGAATAAAGAGGATGTATCAAATGATTGGCATTATAGGGATCGACTCTCTAGGCTGTCCGGCGGCATTGCTGCAATATTTGTTGGAGCCCATACTGAGGTAGAAATGAAAGAAAAGAAGGATAGAGTTGATGACGCAATATGTGCAACTAGAGCTGCTCTTGAAGAGGGGATACTTCCAGGGGGTGGTGTTGCTCTTTTCCATGCCTCCTCAACTATATTTGGAATGTCAGTCGGAAAAAAAGAAGAAAGAAGGGTGGCTTGCGAAATATTATACAAGGCACTTGAAGAACCATTTAGAACCATAGTTCACAATTCAGGTATAAACATAGATCATATAGAAGAAAAGATTGTTAAGTCTGGTAGACATTCTTATGGTTATGATGTAAAAAACAAAAGAACAGGAGACATGTTTAAATATGGCATAATTGATCCACTTAAAGTTACAAAGATGGCTCTGAAGAACGCTATATCTGTATCTAACACTATTCTGCAAACTAATTGTGTAATATCAAACAAAAGAGCATGAAAGCATTAGGTAGCTTTGTTTTACTAGAAGAGGTAAAAGAAGAAATAAAAAATGACATGGGGCTAGTTGTAACTGCTTCAAGTGAGCAAAAAATAAGATACAAGCTAGCAAAAGTAATAACAACAGGAGAAGATGTAAATGGAATTAACGCTGGAGATAGTGTTTATTATGACACTGCTGCTGGTTCTGATATTCGATTGGACGGGAAAAGACTAGTAGTTGTACACGACAGGGGTGTAGTTATAGTTTTGTGAAATTATTTGATTTAGAGGATGAAAGTTTTTCTCTTCAAACATATATTGAATTCGGTGGATATGATTTTGTATGGTTTGACGAGCCTATAAATTATTATAATATCGCAGATATAACTGCGAAAATATCTTCATTCGAGCAACTACGTTGGTACGCAGAAGTCTTTCTGTACTTAAACCCCGACGTTGATCTTAAAATGTTTCAGGGAATATTTCAAGCATTATCTAGTACAGACTTTGGAAAGACGGTAAGGTCTTATGGGCGTGTTAGAACAGGGTCTATGGTAGAAGATGTCTACAAAAAAAGAATTACACCTTGGTGTAGGAGAAAGAGACGACTTATATTTAATCCAAATGTAATAATGTCTGCTGAAGAAAAAATAAGCATATCATCTTCCTTAACCAAAAGAGGTGTGGTTTTTAAAAAAACCGACTTACTTGAAACAATTAATTACCTTAATTCATTAAATATTTTAATTACTAACGATTCATTATCAAAAAATATGAATTGTTCAAAAGCAACAATAAACAGACTGCTTGATGATCAAACTAAAAATATAATCAAATTTAATAACACTATGATAAGAGAAGAAATAAAAATACTTAAAGTAGTAGAGTGTATAGAAATACTAACATCAGGAGGCGATGATATAAAAGTTAAGTCTTTAAAAAAACTTACAGCTGAAAGAGACTATGATATAATTAAAAAAGCAATCTTTAGGTTTGAAAATCACCTCTAGTTTTAAGATTCATCTTTCTTATAATCTCCCTGTACTTTTTATCTACATATCCAGCTTTCTTTGAAAATATTGGATTTCGGTAAGGATTTTCAGATATTTCTTCTTCTTGCGTTAACTTTTTATAAGTGTGAGAACAAATCAGTTTACTTTTTTGTGATAACTCGTAAAGGGCCTCTTGGCTAAATCTTTTGCCTTCTCTCCAGGTTTTAATGTATCCCTGCGTAACCATATCACTAAATCTTCTTTTGTCCCAATCAATTAGCTTGGAGAAAGAAAAGAATTGTTTTTTAGTAAATATATTTTCATCATACAAAAAAAGAAGTATTTCAAGAGTGGGTGTGCCAATTTCATACTTTCTAGTTATGTAGTATTTAATTATCCTCCAGTTTTTAAGAAAATTATGTTTTTTGTGTCTTGGTCTATATGTGGGCTTCTTGTCGCCTTTTTTGCTAACGTAATAAGCTTTTGGCATAGATTTACATTTGACTTTGTTCAAATCTACAAATTTTAAAATTCTTATCTTTGCCTATGTAAATAAATTTACAATATGGCGGCAAAGCTTGATAAATCTAAGATGAGTTGTAACAAACCTAGGAAAAGTCCTAATCCTAAAAAAAAGAAGGTTGTTAAGGCTTGTTCAGGGGGAACTGAAAAAATAATTCATTATGGTGCTTCAGGCTATGGGCATAATTATAGCACTGCTGCTAGAAAATCTTTTAGAGCTCGACATAAGTGTGATCAAGCAAAAAATAAATTGACTGCACGTTATTGGGCTTGTAAAGATTTATGGGCTGGAAAAGGAGGGTCCACAAAATCATCTCCTAAATCGAAACAAGGAAAATATTAAAATATGAAACACAACGGTTATTATCCCCCAGTCGGAAGTACAAACTACGGAATGATGGGTCCGTTTAATAAAAAAAAGAAAAAAAGAATTGTTTCAAAGAAACAAGGTCCATTTGGAACTATATTTGTAACTGAAAAACCTACTGTAAATGACAGTATTGTTGTTAAAAAACCCAAAAAAAGAGGATGAAGGGGCCTTTTAAAAACCATGCTGGTCTTGGAGATACCGTCGCTGCTGTAACGCAAGCGACAGGAATCAGGGCTATCGTGGAAGCGGGATCAAGGGCTTTTAACAAGCCTTGTGGCTGCGAGCAAAGAAGAAAAACCTTAAATGATTTATTCCCTTATGGCAAAAGAGAAAAGAAATAAAATATGTCCAGCAGGTATAGCTTGGGCAAAGAGAACATTCGATAGGTATCCATCGGCATACGCAAACATGGCGGCAAGTAAATATTGCAAGGATCCTAATTACGCAAAAAAAGCAAAAGGTAAAAAGTAAATATTAAAACAAAAATTATGAAAGTTAAAGCACCGAAAGGTTATCACTGGATGTCTTCAGGAAAAGGAGCTCCAAAACTAATGAAAAATCCGTCAGGCGGATATAAAGCGCATAAAGGAGGCAGTTTGTCTTTTAATTTTAAAATACAGAAAGTACATAAAAAATAAACACATGCAACTCCCCAAAAATGGCGTGGCCAAAGACATTCGTTCATATGTAGGATCATTATTTATCTTCTTGTTTGTTATAGGAATTATAATTACTTTATTGCAATTTCCTGTACTTGATTCAAACAAAGAAGTTGTAATGATGCTCATCGGAACAATATCAGCGTCCATACCAATAATTATATCAAGTATTACTGGAACCAAACCAGATGATGTAAATGCCTTGAAGAGTGAGATAGATAAAAAGAATCATCAGATTGATTTACTTGTTGCTGCAAAAGACAGGTTAGAAGATATGGTAATACAATTACAAAAACAAATGCTTGATAACCAAGATGATGTAATGGACAAGATAATCCTCAAAGCTGCATTAGACTATGATGATAGAGCTAAAGCAAAGGCTATCATGAAAAAATGCACTTGCGGAAAAGAGGAGTGTAAATGTGAAGGAGAATAATCATGGGTGAACTAAAAAAATGGAGAGAGCAAAAGTGGGTTAGAATAGGTACTGACGGGTCTATACTTGGTCCATGCGGAACTAGTAAAAACAAAAAAAATCCTGACAGATGCTTACCTTTGTCAAAAGCAAGGTCTCTATCTAAATCAGAAAGAGCTGCAACTGCAAAAAAGAAAAAAAGAGAAGGAGGGTCTGGTAGACAATTCGTTTCAAATACAAAACAAGCAAAAGTAAAATCATAAATTATGCCATACAGTAAATATAGTGCAAAGCAAAAGAAACTTGCAAGAGTTGCACCCCCAAGAGATAAAATTACTTCTTTAGACTTGAAAGTCTTGAGGGACAGTAAAAAGAAGAAGAAGAGAAAGAAAAATGGAAGAGCTTAGAATCTACGGAATTAATATATCAGCAATAACAGGAGTGGTTTTAACAGACATAAATCAAGTGCTTTCGCTTTTGGTGTTAAGCGCAACATTTATATACACAATTATACAAATAGCCGATAAGGTTAAAAACAAATATAAGAAATGAAAAATTTTATAGATAAATTACAACAAGCTTGGAATAGCCTTTTATACAAACTAATGTTTAAAAAATACAAATGAAATATTTTTCTGAATCAGAGTTTTCAAATTTTGAAATGATGGATGAAAAACTTTTGACTATGCTTGATAGTTTACGAGAAATCTATGGTAACCCTATCAAGATAACTTCAAGTTACAGAAGCCCAGATCATCCTATAGAGGCTGCAAAAGATTCTCCTGGAGAGCATTCTTATGGAGCAGCTGTCGATATTGAAAGCGTCGGAGGAGGAAAAACATTCAGACTTGTTAAGGCGGCTATAGAGGTTGGCTTTGAAAGAATAGGTATAAGCAGAAAGAAGGGGTTTATACATTTAGGTATTGGATACCCTGGAGCGCCAACAAAAACTATTTGGACCTATTAATATGGCAAAACCAAAAAAGAAATTCGGGCAAACTACAGTAGGTAGACTACTAAAAGCAAGTGTTGGACTTATCAATCCAACTCTTGGTAATTTAATTCAAGGAAACATGTCTATAGAGCAAGTAATAAGTTCTATTAAAGATTCAGACGCACCTTTGGATGATAAAATTAGGGCTCAAGAGTTAATATTGGAAGCTTATGAGTCAGAAGTAGCCGATAGAGCTAGTGCAAGGCAGAGAGAGATGACTGCTCTTGCTGCCGGATCTAATGACATTCTTTTTAAAACTGTAGGCTGGGGAATAACCCTTAGTTTTGTAGCTGTTGTAGCAGGAGCCATAGGACTATGGGAGATACCAAAAGAAAGTCAAAGACTTTTTGATATGGGATTTGGAGCTGTAGTGGCAGCTTTTACTCAAGTAATAGGGTATTATTTCGGAAGCTCTATGGGTAGCAAACAAAAAACAAACATAATGAAGGGAACGGATGGCTAGAATATCAACATATGATCAGGATAGTAATGTAAGTTTTCAGGATAAACTGATAGGAACTAATTCTGTTGATTCAGCTACAAAGAACTTTACACTACAAAGTGTAATTGATTTAATAAATCAGTTAAGCGGAATAAACCTGTTTGACGGTATGGTTTATAAGTTTCAAAGCTATTTACCAGCAGCGACAGATCCTGTAGGTATTTTAAATTTAGTTGCAGGCAATACCTCAACTACCGCCTTCAGTGCTGTCACACAAATTATAGTATCTAAAAAAGTGTTTAACGGCCTAGAGGTTGGGCAGTATTTGTCTTCACTTAATGGGAGAAGATTTAAAATCACAAAGCAAGATGATTTAAATACTTTTGCTGTTTACAGGGTAACAAGTGTTGCTGACTTTACCAATAACAGGTATTTAAGGTTTGTTGTTACATTTGTTAGAGGTAACGGATCTTTTACCCCAAACTCTTTTTATTTTTTAACATTTCAAGAACCTAGTTTTGTCGTAGATTTTGATGATGTATCAAGTGCAGGCTCAGGTCAAATAATAACTAATACAGAAAGAACCACATTAGGGACAGCGCTACAAGCAACAGATATTATTGATAATGTCACATCAACCGACATAAATAAAGCCTTGTCGGCTAATCAAGGCAAAATACTGAATGATGCAATAGCAGCAATTAACACGCTGTTGACCTCTAATGATACAAATTTAGATGAATTACAAGAAATTGTTAATTATATAAAATTAAATAGAACAACCTTAAATGCTTTAAGTATTTCAAGTATATCTGGACTGCAAGCTGCTTTAGACGCAAAAGTAAATGTTGTTACAGGAAAAGGTTTGTCAGAAAACGATTTTACAAATACACTTTTAACTAAGCTAAATGGTATTGCTACGGGTGCTGAAGTAAACGTGCAATCAAATTGGAATGAAACTGATACAAACGATGATTCTTTTATACAAAACAAACCAACAGATATAACAGATTTATCTGTTCATAATGTAACTGAGCTTTCAGATGTAAGCACAACATTTTTTACAGGATCTACAGCTACCTCTTTGACAGATGCCGGCTCTGGTTCTATAATTACTAGTGCTGAAAGAACAAAATTAACAGGTATAGATGTTGATCCTGCAAACAACACAATAAGCGATGGAACCGACAGTATAACAGTCGCACCAAGCTCTAGAACAGTACAGGTGTTGGGAACCACAAACGAAGTTGAAGTTTTCCCCACTGGAGCTCAATCTTTAGCAGCCGATAGAATTTTTACTGTTGGACTACCCAATGATGTAACAATAGGCAACGACTTAAATATTACTGGTGACGCTACAGCTTCTTCTTTTGTTAAATCAGGGGGTACAGGAGCGCAAATACTTTTGGCTAACGGTACGGTTATCGACCTTACAATTGAGTCTCAAGGTATTAATAATAATGATGTTGATACAAAGATTCCATCAAATGCAGCTGTAAAAGATGCTATTGACACAGCAATATCAAATGTTATAGATAGTGCGCCAACTGCGCTTGACACATTAAATGAACTAGCGGCGGCTTTAGGAGATGATGCTAACTTTTCAACTACAATTACTACTGCCTTAGGGAACAGGTTACAATTTGATCAATACCAAGCATTGACTTCTGCTCAAGTAACACAAGTTTTAAACAACCTCCTAATCACATCTACAGTACAAGAGATTAATTTTTTAGATGGTGTTACCTCAACACTCGCATACAAAAGTCACACCGTAACTGTAGGTAGCAAAACAGGTGGCGGAAACGCATACTATGTAGATGGTAAAGAAAGACCAATACTAACTGTTCTTCCTGGAACAAAATATAGATTTGACCTATCAAGCGCTACACTTTCGTCTCATCCATTTAAATTTAGTGAAAACGAAAATGGCGCTACGACAGGAACCTATACTGCAAACGCAACTTACAGTGGAACGCCCGGAAGTGCAAATGCTTATGCTGAAATAACGGGTCATTATCAGTATCCTGTTTTATATTATTATTGTACTGTTCATTCAGGAATGGGCAACATGGTAAAGTCTACTAT
>Ga0209433_10000095_pt1 | contig 26011 bp, 23 predicted proteins | sample METZYME_5_50m_FD_187552 | JGI IMG/M metagenome (GOLD analysis project Ga0209433, IMG submission 187552) | Marine microbial communities from oxygen minimum zone in mesopelagic equatorial Pacific - METZYME_5_50m (SPAdes) (version 2) | ecosystem: Environmental > Aquatic > Marine > Oceanic | place...
TACACTAGCTTTAAAACATCTTCTAACGTATTCTTTATAAATCTTACCAAACTGTTCCCTTTTTGAGGATTTATCTATCTCAATTAACTCAGGATTATTATAGTAACTTTCAACAGAAATAAAATTATTTTTCAACGAAGATATTCTGTTCTTGATAACCTTTGCTTTGTAGTTATCTTTATCAAGCTTAAATTCTTTAATAATATTAGAAATTAATTTTTCAGAGTCATAGCTATCATAAATTGTAAAATTTGATGGATACCCAATTATGTGAGCCTCAGACCTTAAAATTCTAGCAAAGATCGAATGAAAAGTTCCCATCCATAGATTTCTTGAAATAGACTCACTAGTAATTTGAGATATTCTTTTTTTCATCTCTAATGCGGCTTTGTTGGTAAAAGTCAATGCTAGTATATTGAATGGGTCAACTCCTTGATTTATTAAATGTATTATTCTGTAGGTTAGAACTCTAGTTTTTCCAGATCCAGCTCCGGCTATAACGATTAATGGCCCATCTTTGTGAAGAACAGGTAGTTTTTGTTCTTCATTAAGATTTTCGAGATAATTATTCAATTCAGTATTCTAGTAGAAATATTATTTTTAAAGTTAATAAATTAAATTTGAGATGTGAAAGATACCAAGTTAAATACTTCAATAGAATTCATCAAAGGTATTGGTAAAATAAGAGCGAAAATTTTAAAAGATGAAATTGGTGTCAAAAATTGCTTTGATCTATTAAATTACTATCCTTATAAATACCTGGATAGATCTAGATTTTATAAGATTAATGAGTTAACCGACTCGAACATTTATGTTCAAATAATCGGTGTATTCAAAAATATTTCATACAAGAAGTCTGGCAATAAATATCGAATTGAGGGAGTATTTTTTGATGGTGAAAAAAGTATTAAAGTTTTATGGTTTAAAGGTTTAAGCTGGATTGAAAAATCAATCATACTAAAATCCAAATATGTGCTATATGGAAAATTAAATTGGTTTGAAAATAGTCCATCATTTGTACATCCAGATTTTGAAAAGTTTGAAAGTTTCAAAAAAAAATCAATAAATCTGCAACCGGTTTATTCAACTACAGAAAAATTAACAAATTCAGGAATATCAAATAAATATTTTATTAAAATTATAAAAGCATTATTTAATTTTTTGGGTAATCAATTCGATGAAAATTTAAATGAGTCCTTAAATAAGAAGTATAAATTAATTTCACCAAAATTAGCTTATCAAAATATACATTTTCCCTCAGACAAGAAATCCTTAGAGGATGCCAGATATAGACTTAAGTTTGAAGAACTTTTTTTTAATCAACTTAAATTTAAGTTAACACATTCCATGGTAAAAAATAATAGTAGCGGTTATTACTTTCCCAACGTTGGAATAAATTTCAATAGTTTTTACAACGAGAATTTAAATTTTGAATTAACTAATGCTCAAAAAAGAGTTGTTAAAGAAATTAGACAAGATTTCTCATCAAAAAAACAGATGATAAGATTACTGCAGGGTGATGTTGGTTCAGGGAAAACAATAGTTGCATTGATGTCAATGTTAATTTCAATCGATAATGGATATCAAACTTGTCTCGTTGCCCCTACCGAGATTTTAGCTTTTCAGCACTTTAATAACATAAAAAATAGTTTAAAAGATTTAGCGATCAATATTAAAATCTTGACAGGATCAACAAAAAGATCTGATCGAAGGATAATATTAAGTGAATTGTTTGATGGATCTTTAGATATTTTGATTGGAACTCATGCATTGTTCGAGGATAATGTTGTGTTTAAAAATCTTGGTTTTGCAGTCATAGATGAGCAACACAGGTTTGGTGTTAAACAACGATCTAAAATTTGGAAAAAAAATAATCCCCCTCCACACATATTAATTATGACTGCAACACCAATTCCAAGAACACTTACAATGAGTTTATATGGTGATTTAGATTTATCAGTAATTGATGAGCTTCCCCCAGGAAGAAAGGATGTGATAACTGTCAGAAGAAAAGATAGTAATCGTTTAAAAGTTTTTGGTTTTTTAAAAGATCAAATTAAAAAAGGAAGACAAATTTATATAGTTTATCCACTAATTGAAGAATCAAAAAAAATGGATTTAAAATTCCTTAAAGATGGATATGAAAGTATCCTCAGAGAATTTGATCAAAAAAAATATTCAATTGGTGTCATGCATGGGAGAATGAAAACACCAAATAAGGATTTCGAAATGAAACAATTTTCCGAAGGTAAAACAGATATATTAGTTTCCACCACTGTAATAGAAGTGGGTGTAAATGTTCCCAACGCAGCAGTAATGATAATTGAAAATGCTGAAAGATTTGGCCTCTCTCAACTGCATCAACTCAGAGGAAGGGTTGGGAGAGGAAAGTATGATAGTTATTGTATACTTATGACAAAGGATAAAATATCAGATGAAGCAAGGATAAGAATTGATGCCATGGTTGAAACAAATGACGGTTTTAGAATTTCAGAGGTTGATTTAAAATTGAGAGGACCCGGCGATATATTAGGTACTCAACAAAGTGGAATCTTAGATTTCAAAATAGCAGATATTATTCAAGATGAAAATATTTTGTCTGATGCATCTAAGGACGCATCAAAGTTGTTAAAGAATGACCCAAAATTAATTCTTAATGAAAACTATAATATTCGAAGATTTATTTTAAACAATCCTATCAATAAATCCTGGAAGGAAATTGGTTAATTTATAATTGTTACTTTATATTTACTGAAATGAATATTTCATATAAATGGTTAAATGATCTCCTAGATTTCAATCTTAGTGTAGAAGAAACATCGGATTTATTGACAGACATAGGCTTAGAAGTAGAAAAAACCCTAAACTACATAAACCCTCTAACAGATTTATCAAAACTCTTAGTAGGAGAGGTAATAGAATGCTATAAGCATCCAAATGCAGATAGACTTAAACTTACAAAAGTTGATATAGGCTTAAAAAATAATTTGAATATTATATGTGGAGCTCCCAATGTTGAGGTTGGGCAAAAAGTTGTTATAGCGCCAGTTGGATGCAAACTTACAACAATCAATAATGAATCATTTAAAATAAAAAAATCTAAAATCCGAGGTATTGAAAGCGAGGGAATGATTTGTGCTGAAGATGAGATTGGAGTTGGAAATGATCATGAAGGCATTATAGTTTTAAAAGATAAATGTAAAGTTGGTGATTCAGTTGATAAAGTTTTCAAAAAATTTAAGGACCATATTTTTGAAATTGGATTAACGCCAAACAGATGTGATGCTATAAGTCACTACGGTGTTGCTAGGGACCTCAGAGCCGCTCTCTCCTACAGAAATGGTAGCAAAAATGAACTGATTCTGCCATCTATTCTAAACTTTACAAATTTGCGCTTGGCTCCTTCGATAACAATTGATATAAATGATTCTAATCTTTGCAATAGATTTTGTGGTGTTATTATCAAGGATTTAAAAATTCAGCCAAGCAAGAAAAAAATTGTTAATAGATTAAATTCAATTGGCTTAAATTCAATTAATAATGTTGTTGATATTACTAACCTTGTAATGCATGAGCTAGGACAACCATTGCATGCATATGATTTAGATAAAATAAAATCTGCTAAGATTGAAATCAAAAGACTTAAATCAGGAACGAAATTTACTACTCTTGATGGAGATGAAATTAATCTTCATGAGGATGATTTAATGGTTTGTGATGGAAACACACCCATGTGTATTGCAGGAGTCTATGGTGGAAAAAATCATGGTGTTTCTAACACAACATCAACAATTTTTTTAGAAAGTGCTTTTTTTAATCCTATTTCTGTACGCAAGACTTCCAAAAGACATAACATTAATACTGATTCCTCTTACAGATTTGAAAGAGGAGTTGATATTGATATGGTTGAATATGCTTTGAAAAGAGCTGCTGCTTTAATTTTAGAGAATTGTGAGGGTGAAATAATTTGTGATATAATAGATGAATATCCGAACAAAACTCAGGACAAGAATGTAGTTATAAACTTTGAGAAAATTAATAGTTTAATTGGATATGAAATTGATAAATTAAAAATTAAATCAATTCTTAATCTACTTGATTTTAAAATTAATAATGTCAATGACATTTCTGCTGGTGTAACTATTCCCCACTATAGACATGATGTCGAGAGAGAATGTGATGTGGTTGAAGAAATATTAAGAATTCATGGGTATAATAATATTCCTGAGGATGAACATGCAAAATTTTCTATATCAAATCTTAGTAACAGTAGCCATAAATATCAAAATATCATCTCCGATTACTTATCCTCTGTCGGATTTAATGAAATAATGAATAATTCATTAGTACCGGAAAATTTAAATTCAAAACAAAAAAATCAAATTTTTTTAAAGAACTCACTCAGTAAGGATATTTCAATTATGAGACCCAACCTTTTGGATGGCTTTCTAAATTCAATTGCATATAATCTGAATAGAAAAAGTAACTCAAATAATATGTATGAATTTGGTTCTATATATCATAAATCAGGAGCTAAATACATAGAAAAGAAAGTTCTTGGGATTGCGTTAAATGGAAATATAATATCGAAAACCTGGAGTAATAAAGTCATAAAATCTGATTTATTTATTCTTAAAAATATAGTTTTAAATCTTCTGAATAGATTTGATCTAAATCCATCTGAGGAAATTTCTAACTCAGGAGATCTCATTTTGAAAATTAAAGGTAAATTACTAGCAACAATTGAAAAAGTTAATATTGAGAAACTAAAAAATGCAGGTATTAAAAGTGATGTCTATTTCTCTAATATTGATTTAAATTTAATGTACTCTTTGATAAAAGAAGAATTTTTTGAAGTAAAACCTGTTTCAAAATATCCAACTGTTGTGCGAGATTTTTCATTTTTAATTGATAATAATGTTTTGTTTGAGGATATTAAGTATACAATTTTATCAATATCACCGGAACTTATAACTAGTGTTGCTTTAACGGATAGTTATATTCCTGAGAAGACTAGTAGTAAAACGTCATATTCCTTTACTGTTTCAATTAGTTCTGTCAAAAAAACTATGAGCGATAAGGAAATCAAATACATATCGCAAAAGATTATTAAATCTGTAAGTAAAGAACATAATGCTGTATTGAGGGATTAATAAATTAAGTCTCTTTGTTCTTTTACTTTTTCATCTGCTAAGTAATCTTCAAATTTCATAAGCTTATCAATATATCCTTTTGGTCCTAACTCAAAAACTCTATTTCCAACAGAGTTGGCGAACTCATAATCTTGTGTTGTTAAAATAATATTCCCTTTAAATTTTATAAGGGAGTTGTTTAGAGCTGTAATTGTTTCTAGATCTAAATGGTTTGTTGGATCATCAAATAATAAAAAATTTGATTCTTCCATCATGGTCTTAGATAGCATACATCTTACTTTTTCACCACCAGAAAGGACTCTACAAGACTTTAACGCTTCATCACCACTGAAAATCATTTTACCAAGGAATCCCCTAATAAAATCTTCTTTTCTTTCCTCATCAGTATTTGCCCACTGCCTAAGCCAATCAATCAAATTAAGATCTTTATCAAAAAAAGAGTCATGATCATTAGGTATATATGATTTTGATATAGTACTTCCCCATTTGATCGAACCACTTTCATTTGTTCCATTTAGTATAATATCGTAGAAACTGCTAGTTATCTTGGAATCTTTAGAAAATAAAATTAGTTTATCTCCCTTATTCAGAATTAAGTTAAGATTATCACAAATTGGTGATTTACTCATACTTTCTATTGTCAGTATTTGATCACCTGATTCTCTTTCTTGATTGAAAATAATTCCTGGGTATCTTCTTGAAGATGGCTTTATTTCTTCAATATTTAATTTTTCAATCATTTTTTTTCTAGATGTAGCTTGTTTAGATTTTGCAACATTTGCACTAAATCTTGAGATAAATTCTTCTAATTCCCTCTTTTTTTCCTCTGCTTTTTTATTTTGTTGAGCTCTTTGTTTTAAAGCCAATTGACTTGATTGATACCAGAATGAATAATTTCCAGTATAATGAGAAATTTTTCCATAATCAATATCTGATATATGGGTACAGACTGAGTCAAGAAAATGTCTATCATGAGATACAACAATAACGGTATTATCATAATTAATTAGAAAGTTCTGCAACCACTTTATTGTTTCAAAGTCTAAATTGTTTGTTGGTTCGTCCATTATTAAAATATCAGGGTTGCCAAAAAGTGCCTGAGCTAGCAAAACTCTAACTTTGGTTTTGGGTTCTAAGTCTGACATTTTTATGTAGTGGAGATCTTCATTAACACCAAGCTGCGATAACAAAGAAGCAGCATCACTTTCTGCATTCCATCCATCCATTTCTTCATATCTGTTTTGTAATTCACCTACCCTAACACCATCATCATCATTAAAATCACTCTTAGCATATAAGTCATCCATTTCCTTTTTTATGTCATATAAAACTTTGTTTCCCATTATAGTTGTTTTCAAAGTTTCATATTCATCAAACTCATTTTGATTTTGTTCCAATACGGATAACCTTTTATTTGGTTCAATTATCACATTTCCAGAGTTTGGATTCATTTTACCAGATAAAATTTTAAGAAAAGTAGATTTTCCTGATCCGTTTGCACCTATTATGCCATAACAATTACCTTTCTTAAAAGTTACATTAACTTCATCAAACAATATTCTTTTTCCAAATTGAACCGATAAATTAGTTGTACTGATCATAATTTTGGCCAAAAATAATAATTTGAGTTGATGAGATTTATATTTTGTTTAATAATTTTTAATTTAATTGAATGTTTGTAAGGTTGGTAATAGTATTATTTTTTCTTATCTCTTGTGATTCTGAAAAAAAAACATTTTTTAGTGGAAAGATTTTAAATAAAACCTCTAATTACATCTCTCTTTTCAAGGATAATATAATTATTAGTGAATCAGTTGTGGATACTGCTGGTGCTTTTATGATTGAAATAGATAATATAGAGGAAGGATTGTATACTTTTTATCATGAGCCAGAGTTTCAGTATTTGATAATAGACAGATATGACAATCTTCGAATAAGATTAAACACATTAGATTTTGATGAATCTTTAGTTTATACAGGAGAGGGTTCCTCAAAAAATAATTTTCTCATGGATGTTTTTTTAAAAAATGAATTAGATGAAGATAAGATTAACTCTAATCTTGATTTAGATATTAAAAATTTTAAAAAATTAGTTGATTCACTGTATAATGAACAGCAAAATTCCTTTAGTAATTTTATAGAGACTAATAAGTTATCGATTTCAAGTAAAGAGATTATTAAAACAGCTATACTATATCCATACATATCAAAATTCCATTCATATATCATTAGAAATAATACAGAAGAAAATGATCAAATTATTTTATTTGACGAATACAATGATAAATACAGTTTCGATTTAAACACCTTAGCATATTTTAAACCTTACATAGATTTTATTTACTTACACGTTTATAATAAGGTAAAAAACATTAATGAATATTCTAATTCATTAGACTTCAACATAAAGAGACTCATATTCACGAATGATCTTATTGACTCTGATCTTATAAAATCTAGGGTGCTCAGATTTCATGCAGTTGGCTTTCTTCTACAAAGAGAGGAAGACTCAATTAATAAGAAGTTTTTGAGTTCATTCTATACTATTTCCAAAAACAAATCAGTTAATGAAGAAATACGAAACTTATATGAGGATTTAAAAAGATGAAACTATTTATTACCCTTGTTAAAATCATCTAAAAATTTTTTTAATCCTATATCTGTAAGAGGATGATTTAAAAGACTTTTAATTGATTTGAGGGGAGTTGTTACAACATCTGCACCAATCTTTGCACAATTTATTATATGCATTGGGTTTCTTATTGAAGCAGCTAGAATTTCTGTTCCAAAATCATAATTATCAAATATCATTCTTATATCTGAAATCAATTCTAATCCATCGCAAGAAATATCATCTATTCTCCCTATGAAGGGAGAAATATAAGTAGCACCAGCCTTAGCAGCAAGTAATGCTTGTCCTGCTGAAAAAATTAATGTACAATTTGTTTTGATGGAGTTTTCTGAAAAATACTTGATTGCCTTAATACCTTCTGCTATCATTGGCACCTTTACAACAATCTGGTTGTGAATTGAAGCTAGCTCCTCACCTTCTTCTACAATGCCTTTAAAATCAGTAGCAATAACTTCAGCAGAAACATCACCAGTGACAATTTCACATATCTGTTTGTAATGGTTAATAATTTTATTTTTTCCAGTTATACCCTCTTTAGCCATTAATGATGGATTTGTAGTAACACCATCAAGAATTCCTAGTGATTGTGCTTCTTTAATTTCATTTATATTCGCAGTGTCGACAAAAAATTTCATTTATAGTTTATTGTATTTAATTAATATTTTTTCAAACCAGAGATCAGGAAGTAATCTTTTTAAAATTATGGAAAACTTTTGGAATCTTGTACCTATAACATAATGAATTTTTGGGTTTTTTTTATTAATAATGTCATAAACTAATAAAGCAATTATTTTTGGATCACTGCCCTTATTTTCAACATGATCGTTCATTTTTTTCCATAACCTGTAATATTTATCAAAATATAAAGATTTTTTGTTGTCAAAAGAATCAATTCTTCTTTTTACGATGTTGGTTTTAAAATCACCGGGAGCTACATTAACAATTTTTATATTAAAGTCTTTAACCTCCATTCTTAATGCTTCCGTTACTATTTCAAGTGCACTTTTGGATGCACAGTATATTCCTCTAAAGGGTAGCCCAATATAAGCAGCTATTGATGTAATATTTATTATCAATCCACCTTTGTTTTTTCTCATTAATGGTAAAACTTTTTTAGTTATCTCCAATGGACCAAAAAAATTTGTTTTGAATAAACTTTCAACATCATTGAGATTAGATTCTTCAATAGGCCCAGTAAAACCAATCCCTGCGTTATTTATCAAAACATCTATTCTACCCTCTTTTTTGAAAACAAAATTTAGGCATTCATGAATGTCATCCTTACTGTTAATATTCGATTTAATTAAATTGATTATGTTGTTTTTATATTTTGCTGGATTCCTACAAGTTCCATAAACAATGTAGCCTTTATTGATTAAATACTCACCAATAGTTTTTCCTATTCCCGATGATGCACCTGTAATTAAAACAACTTTAGACATAAAAAAAGGGCAAGTAACTTATATCACACCGCTACGACCATATACCCTTGCTGCGTTCCCACCCTGGGGGATTAAATGGGAGCTGGTTGCATAAGCCCTGCCCATGACAAATATACTATGTTTTAATAAATGTTTATTATTATTTAATTTTACCATTTTAGAAATGAGATATCTTATAATTATTATTCTTTTTCTTAGCTCTTGTGGTGCAAAAAAATCAACTGATTATAAAATTATAATAGAATCGAAAGACGAGTTTTTAAACCAAAAATCCTTAATTAATTTAAAAATCCAAGGACTAGAGGATAACAATATTGAAAGAAAGTTTTTTTTAAATGACAAGCAAATAAATGATAAAATTAACCTTTCAGATGCTAGATTAGGATCAAATATTTTAAAAGCAGTCATATCAAATCAAGATGATGATATTTCGATTTATAAAGAAATTGATGTTTTTTCAAATATTTCACCTGATGTTTATTCATACGAGATCATTAAAGAATATGATCATGATATTTCATCGTATACCCAAGGCCTGGAATTTCATGAACAATTTTTATATGAAAGCACTGGTTTAAATGGATTTTCATCATTAAAAAAAATAGATTTATTTAATGACAAGGTTATAGAAACAAGGTTTTTAGATAAGCAGTATTTTGGTGAAGGACTAACTATAATTAACAATAAAATTATACAATTAACATGGAAGAGTAAAGTAGGTTTTATATATGATCTAAAAACCCTTGAAATGATAGGTTCATTTGAATATGGAGAAAGCAACGAGGGTTGGGGACTAGCTAATGACGGAAAAAAAATTTATAAATCAGATGGAACAGAAAAAATTTGGATTTTAGAAAGAGATACTTACAGAGAAATTGACAATATTGAAGTGGTTACTAACAACAAAAAAATTCGAAATATCAATGAGTTAGAAATTGTTGGAGATTTGATATATGCCAATACCTATCAATTTAATAACGATGTATGTGTAATTATTAATAAAGATAATGGGGAAGTTTCAGGTATTATAAATTTTAAAGGTCTAAGAGATAAAGTAAAAGACCACCCTGAGTTAGATGTATTAAATGGAATTGCCTACAATAAGAAAAGAAAAACTTTTTTCGTAACTGGAAAAAAATGGAACAAAATTTTTGAGATAAGGATTTTTAAGATTTAAATAATGGCAATTTGGCCATAAAATGATTTACCTCTTGTTTAATTTTAATAATTAAATTTTCATTATTGTGATTTATAAGAGCTTTGTCAATAAAATCAACAATTATTTTCATATCATTTTCTTTTAATCCTCTTGTTGTTACAGCAGCTGTCCCAAATCTGATACCTGATGTTATAAATGGTGACTTATCATCAAATGGTACCATGTTTTTGTTAGCAGTTATGTCAGCATTAACAAGGGCTTTCTCTGCATCTTTTCCCGTAATATTTTTATTTCTTAAATCAATCAGCATCATATGGTTGTCTGTTCCATTTGAAATAATATTATAGTCTCTTTTAATAAGTTCATTAGCCATCGCTTTCGCATTGTTTCTAACTGCAACGATATAATCCATAAACGAATCTTCAATCGCCTCTCCAAACGCTATTGCTTTTGCACCAACTATATGTTCAAGTGGGCCTCCTTGGTTTCCAGGAAATACAGCTAAATCAATTAGGTTTGACATAGGTTTTAAATTTCCGTTTTTATATTTTTTTCCAAATGGATTTTCAAAGTCACTGCCCATTAATATTAATCCTCCTCTAGGCCCCCTTAATGTTTTGTGGGTTGTTGTTGTAACTACATGACAATGTGGTATTGGATCATTGAGGACTCCTTTTGCAATTAAACCTGAGGGATGTGAAATATCTGCTAGTAGAAAGGCCCCTACTGAATCAGCAATCTTTCTAAATTTTATAAAATCCATGTCTCTTGAATATGCTGATGCTCCTGCAATAATCATATTGGGTTTCTCTTTTTTTGCAATCTCAGCTATCTTTTCATAATCAAGTATGCCTGAGTTTTTATCAACTCCGTAAAAAGATGTTTTATAAAATATGCCGGAAAAATTTACACTTGATCCATGTGTTAGATGTCCTCCATGTGAAAGATCAAATCCCAATAATTTATCGCCAGGTTTTAAAAAAGCTTGAAATACAGCTGCATTAGCTTGACTTCCAGAATGAGGCTGGACATTAGCATATTCAGCTCCAAATAAAGATTTAGCTCTTTCTATGGCCAAGGTTTCAATTTCATCCACAACTTCACAACCCCCATAATATCTTTTACCAGGATATCCTTCAGCATACTTATTTGTTAAAACTGAACCACATGCAAGCATGACGTCTGGGCTTGTAAAGTTTTCAGATGCAATTAGTTCGATCCCATTGATTTGTCTTTGCTCCTCTTTTTTAATTAAATCAAAGATTTTTTTACTATTACTCATCAGGTAAAATATTTTATATAAAGATACTTATTAACTTTGCTTAGTGCAAGAGAATGTTAACATACAAAACAAAAAAGCTAGATTTAAATATTTTTCTCAGAAAAAATATATTGCAGGTATGGTTCTAACTGGTTTACAAATTAAATCCATTAGGTCAAAATCTGTAAATATTGATAATGCTTACTGTAATTTTGATTCCAATGAATTATTCTTATTCAATATAAATTTCGAAAATTCTCAATTTGATAAAAAAAATAACACTGTCAAATTACTTATGAATAAGAAAGAGTTGCAAAAAATTAAAAAAGAATGTAACAACCCAGGCATAACAATTGTTCCCTTAAAAATATTCATTAGTAAAAATGGTTTTGCTAAAATACAAATTAGCGTTGCCAAGGGTAAAAGGAACTTTGATAAAAGGCAAACTATTAAGTCTAGAGAAGCAAAAATTAAGATTAGTAGAGTTATGAAAAATAATTAAACCTTATTTTTTAACATTGGAACAAACTTAAATAAACCCAAATCTGTCTTTTTAAAATCATTTAAACCCTTCTTTTCAATTAGTATCATTGTTTGATTTATCTCTCCAACAGGTATAATCATTTTTCCATTAATTTTTAGTTGATTTAATAATTCAGGTGGAATTTCCTTTGATGCTGCAGTTACTATTATCTTGTCGAAAGGAGCAAAGTCTTTAAGCCCTAAATAACCATCAGACCAAACAAGTTTTTTTGCGTTGAGGTTTAATTTTGATAATATTTTTTTTGATTTTCTTGAAAGTTCAAAAATTCTCTCGACAGAATATACTTCACATTTTAAATGAATTAAGATTGCTGTTTGATAACCTGATCCTGTCCCAATTTCCAGAACTTTTTCTCCCTCTTTTACATCTAATTTTTCAGTTTGAAATGCTACAGTATATGGTTGAGAAATTGTTTGTGAAGCAGAGATTGGAAAAGCTTTATCCTCATACGCATAATTATCAAAATCACTTTCCATAAAGAAATGTCTTGGAATGCTGTAAATAGCATTTAATATTCTTTTGTTTCTTATGCCTTTTGAAAATAATTTCTCTACTAGCTTTTTTCTTTGCCCCTTGTGTTTCGGTAAGTCAATCAATTACATTATTTTTTAACACAGCTAAATATATGTAAATTTGAAATTATGATTAAAGTTGGAATTGTTGGCGTTGGACATTTAGGAGAAATTCATCTGAAATTAATCTTGAAATCTGAAGCATTTAAACTTGTAGGTTTTTATGATGATGATATAAATAAATCAATTTTGATTGAAAAAAAATATGGAATTCCAGCATATAAATCTTGTTCTGATTTAAGTAAGGATATCGAAGCTGTCATAATTTGTACTCCAACTCTATTCCACTATGAAACTGCAAAATCATTTTTAAGTGATAATAAACATGTATTTATAGAAAAACCAATCACCACAAATCTTAATCAAGCTAATGAACTGGTTTCTATCAAAAATGAAAATCATTTAGTCGGTCAAGTAGGACATGTAGAAAGATTTAATGGAGCCTTTATTGAAGTTGAGAAAATTTTAAATCCAATGTTTATTGAATCACACAGATTGTCACACTACCCTGCTAGAGGAACGGATGTCTCTGTAGTATTGGATTTAATGATACATGACATCGATATTGTATTATCAATAGTAAAGTCAAAAGTAAAAAATGTTTCTGCTAATGGAACGAAAATTATAAGTTCTAGTCCTGATATTGCCAATGCAAGGATTGAATTTGAAAATGGATGTGTTGCAAATTTAACAGCTAGTAGATTGTCTTTGAAAAAAATGAGAAAAATGAGAATATTTCAAATGGACTCATATATTTCCATTGACTTTGATAAAGGTCAATCTGAAATTGTTAGAATTATGGATTATGACAATAAAGATAAGTATGCAATGACCATTCATAATTCTGATGGACTAGAGAAAGAAATAAAAATTAAAAAGTTAGAAAATTTGAATATTAATTCAATTATTGAAGAACATAATGATTTCGCGTCTTCTATAAAAAATAATTTAACACCTAGGGTTACACTAGAAACAGGAAGAGATGCTTTAAAATTAGCATTTAAAATATTAGAAAAAATTGATTGAAAATAAACTAAATAATATAAAGAACGCAATAAGTAAATCTGTGACTATTGTCGCAGTTTCAAAAACAAAACCTATTAATGATATATTACAACTTTATAAATCTGGACACCTTGATTTTGGAGAGAATAAAGTTCAAGAATTACTTTTTAAAGAAGAAAAACTTCCAAAGGACATAAAATGGCACATGATAGGTCACTTACAAAGAAATAAAGTGAAATCTATTGTTCCCTTTATTAATTTGATTCACTCTGTAGATTCATTGAGATTAATAAAAAAAATTGATGAAGAAGCTAAACTCATAAATAATAGTGTTAATATTTTATTACAAGTAAAAATTTCTCGTGAAGTTTCGAAATATGGATTTAGTTTCGCTGAATTGAACTCATTTTTAAATTCCAGTTACCCCGGACAATATCAAAATATAAATATTCAAGGATTGATGGGAATGGCAACTTTCACTAACGATAAAGATATGATTGAAAATGAATTCAAAAAATTAAATGAAATTTACAATAGATTTAAGTCCAAATACAATTTTAATACTTTGTCTATTGGAATGAGTGGCGATTATAGGATTGCAATTGAAAATGGCTCAAATATGTTAAGACTTGGTAGTGTAATCTTTGGTTCAAGAGTTTAATATGTATGCCGTAATAGATTTAGAGACAAGTGGAGGAAAGTTTAATGAGGAGAAGATTATTGAAATTGCCATCATAATCTTTGATGGAAAGAAAAAAACTCAGACATTTTCTACTCTTATTAATCCCAAAGTAAAAGTAGATTACTATGTTCAAAAACTAACTGGTATCAAGTCTTCTTCTTTAAATAATAAAAAAACATTTGATTATCATGCCAAAAAAGTTATGGCATTAATTGACAAAAAGATTTTAATTGGTCACAATGTTGAATATGATTACAGGATACTAAGGAATGAATTAAAATCATGTAAAATTGATTACTCTTCGGAAACTATATGTACAATTAATCTTGCTAAGGAAATTCATAAAGATCTTAAATACTATAATTTAAATTTTTTGTGTAGTTATTTTGATATTGAATTGCTTAATCATCATAGGGCTCTTGACGACGCTAATGCTACATTAGAACTTTTTAAAAAATTGAAAAAATGAGTCCAACATTAATTACAATTTCTGGACCGACATGTGTTGGTAAAACATCATTTTCCATAGAATTAGCAAAAAAAATTGATTCAGAAATAATATCATTTGATTCAAGGCAATTCTATAGAGAAATGTCCATAGGAACTGCAGTACCCAGTAAAGATGAATTAAATAGCGTAAAACATCATTTTATACAACATAAATCCATTCATGAAATTTACACCATAAATGATTACACAATAGATTTTGATAATTTGATAAAAAAATCATTTAATAAAAGTAGATATATAGTTTTAGTTGGAGGGTCAAATTTGTATTTAAAATCTGTAATTTATGGTCTAGATAATATTCCACAAATTCCCAAAGAAATTCGTTTTCAATTAAATTTCGACTATAAAAAAAAGGGAATTACATATCTTCAAAATATGTTAAAGAAATTAGATTATAATTATTATAAAAATGTTGACATTCAAAACCATAGAAGACTTATTAGAGCTTTAGAAGTTTCAATTTTTACAAAAAAACCTTTTTCTGATTTTCTCAGTTCAAATAAAAAAGAAAAATATAACAACCTATCAGTTGTAATGAATATTGATAGATCACCCCTATACAAACTGATTAATTCAAGAGTTGACAAAATGCTAGAATCAGGATTGCTTGATGAGGCCAAAAGACTTCATAAATTCAAAGATTTAAATGCACTGAACACTATTGGTTACAAAGAGTTGTTTGAATATTTTGAGGGAAGATTAAGTTATGAGGATTCAATAGAATTAATCAAAACTAATTCGAGACGATTTGCTAAAAAACAACTAACATGGTTAAACAATAATGGCAGTCATTTATGGATTAAGGGTAGCGAATCAATAAAAAACAATTTAAAAATTCTACTCCAAAAGATCCTTTAAATTATATTTAATTCTATTTACAATATTATCGTTAGATGGAAATTTAAATTTTTTCCCTAAAAGTTTTTCATATAGTTCGATATATCGATTAGAAACCATTCCTATAACCTTTTCATTCATGTCTGGAATTTTTTGGTTATCAAGACCTCTAAAATTATTTTCCATTAACCATTCACGAAAAAATTCTTTTGACAACTGCTTTTGTTTAAGTCCCTTGCCTTGTAGTTCATGATAAGAATCATGATAAAAGTATCTTGATGAGTCTGGTGTATGTATTTCATCAATCAAAGTTATTTCTCCCTCTGAATCATATCCAAACTCATACTTGGTATCCACAAGAATAAGTCCATTATCCTTGGCTATACTATTGCCTCTATTATACAGCTTCAAACTAATATCATGAATTTTTTCGTAATCATATTTATTAAGTAGTTTTTTTCGAATTATTTCTGTAGGGTTTATATCTTGATCATGATTTCCTTGATCTGCCTTAGTTGTTGGGGTTATTATTGGTTTTTTAAATTTATCATTTTCTTTTAATCCATTTTTAATTACATTTCCACATATATCTCTTTTTCCACTTTTATATTCTCTATATGCATGACCAGAAAGATAACCCCTAACAACCATTTCAACTTTAATAGGCTTACATTTTTTTCCAATAGAAACATTTGGATCTGGATTAGATTCAAGCCAGTTGGGTATAATATCACCAGTTTTTTCTAACATTTCAACAGCAATTTGATTTAAAACTTGACCTTTATATGTTATTCCTTTTGGCATAACTACATCGAATGCTGAAATCCTATCAGTTGCTATCATGATTAATTTATCATCATTAATTGTATAAACATCTCTAACTTTACCCTCATATCTTGAAGATTGATTTTTAAAAGAAAAATTCGAATTGTTTAGAACTCTACTCATTTTATGCATCTTCATTTTTATTATACGCCTCAATTATTGATGTGACTAATTTATGTCGAATGACATCATTTCCGTCAAGATAAACTATTTCAATACCATCAATTTTTTGGAGAATTTCATTAGCTTTTTTTAATCCTGACATGGCTGATTTTGGCAAATCAATTTGACCAGGGTCTCCAGTAATCATAAATTTCGCTTTTTTACCCATTCTAGTTAGAAACATTTTCATTTGATTTTTTGTGGTGTTTTGAGCCTCATCAAGTATAACAAAAGCATCATCTAGTGTTCTACCACGCATGTAAGCTAGAGGTGCAATTTCAATTATTCCTCTCTTAATATATTCGTCTAATCTTTCTTGAGGAATCATATCTTTTAATGCATCGTATAGCGGTTGCATATAAGGGTCTAGTTTATCTTTTAAGTCACCAGGTAGAAAACCTAAGTTTTCACCTGCTTCAACTGCTGGACGTGTTAAAATTATCCTTTTAACTTCTTTGTTTTTTAATGCCCTAACAGCTATTGCTACACCTGTATAAGTTTTTCCTGTTCCAGCAGGACCTATTGCAAAGACCATATCATTATTTTTGAATGCTTCAAGAATTTTTATTTGATTGAGAGTGTGTGCTTTTATTTTTTTCTTGTTTGTACCAAATAGTATAACACGACCATTTTTGTCTTTAAGAAGGTCATCGCCCTTTCCTTGGATAATTTGATTAAGGTTTGATTTGTTTAGATTATCATTATTTTTCAAAAAGTATATTATTGAATCAAGTATTCCGCAAAGATCTAATATGTCTTTGTTTTCCCCTTTAATTAATAGTTTATCACCTTTAGGTTTAATATCAATTTTGTCGTTATTATTTTTTAGAGCTTTAATAATATCAATTTCAGAATCAAAAAAATCTGATGGGTGTAATTCTTTGATGTAATATTCAAATTTTTCCAAAAAGAAAGTAGATAATTTGTAATTGAGTAAATTTATGAAATAAATATTATCGTAAAGTTAATATATGTCAATAATTACATTAACAACAGACTTTGGTATAAAAGATTTTCACGTTTCTAAAATTAAAGGATTGCTAAACACTGAATTAGATAATCCAAAAATTATAGATATATCTCACGAGATATCACCTTTCAATATTATTGAAGGTGCATATGTAATTAAAAATGCTTATAAAAATTTTCCAAGAGGCTCTATACATATTATAAATATTGATGCTGAAGAAAACCCAGATCAATGTCATTTAGTAGTTAATATGGATGAGCACTTTTTTATATGCTCAGATAACGGTATAACATCCTTAATCTCTGATAATATAAAGCCAAAAAGTGTTTTCAAAATAAACTTAAAGAACATCACATCTACTATTAATAAATTTGTTAGTGTTGCGTCCCATATATATAGGGGTGGTCACTTAAATTTAATTGGAATCGAAATTGAAAAAATTAAAGAATTGACAGATTTAAAAATAATCGAAAAATCAAAAAAGGAGTTATTGTGCAGTGTAATCTACATAGACAATTACGGCAATGTCATTACCAATATAACTGAAGAATTTTTTGATAAATTTTCTAAGTCCAGAAAATTCACAATCAATGCAAGAAATGTAAAATTTAATAAAATATTTTCATCATATTCTGATGCCATTGACTTTACTAAGGAAAAAAAATATAGAGAGGAGGACGGAAAAAAGATTGCTCTATTTAACTCTTCAGGATACCTAGAGCTGTCAATTTATAAAAGCAACCCAGTCACAAGTGGAGGAGCTAATACTTTATTTGGCTTGAGTTACGGGGACAATATTTCTATTGTCTTTGATGATTAAAATGTTAATAAATAAATTTTATAATAAAATACTTTTACGATATCTTTAGAGTATATGAAATTCATTATCTCTTCCTCTGAATTATTAAAAAACCTTCAAATATTAGGGTCCATTTTAAATACTAACAATACCCTACCAATTCTAGACAATTTTTTGTTTGAAATTGACAACAACGATCTTCAAATTACCTCATCTGATTTAGAGACAACGCTTTCATCAAAAGTTTCAGTTGAGTCAACTATTAATGTAAAGGTTGCGATTCCTGCAAAATTATTAATTGATATTTTAAAATCTTTACCAGACCAACCATTAACTTTTTCAATGGAAAACAATATACTTGAGATTAATTCGAATAATGGTAAATACGCTCTCTCTTATATGAATGGGGAAGAATTTCCTAAATCTGTAATTATTGAGGATGCATCAGAAATTAATTTTGATTCTAAGGTCCTTTTAAAAATAATAAATTCAACGATATTTGCATCTGGAAATGATGATCTTCGCCCAGTAATGTCTGGCGTTTTTTTTCAAATAAACTCTGACTCCTCCTGTTTTGTGGCAACCGATGCTCACAAGCTAGTTAAGTACGTTAGAAATGACATAAAGTCTCAAGATGCTATTGAATTTATAGTTCCTAATAAACCTCTAAACATCCTTAAAACTATCGTACCAGACAAAAACTCCGATGTTAAAGTTTTATTTAATAATACTAATGCTATTTTTACTTTCTCAACATTTAAATTAATATGCAGATTAATTGATGGAAAATTTCCTAACTATGAGGCTGTAATTCCAAAAGAAAATCCTAATGTTTTAGAAATAGATAGATCGCTACTGCTTAGCTCTACCAAAAGAGCAAGTATTTTTTCTAGCAAAACAACAAATCAAGTTAAGTTTGAAATTAAAGGTAATTTACTCCATATTACAGCTGAAGATTTAGATTTTAATAACAAAGCTGAGGAAACTTTAGAGTGTAATTATAACGGCGATGACATTGCAATAGGTTTCAATTCTAGATTTATTGTAGAAATGTTGAATAATTTATCATCTGAATCAGTCAAAATTGAACTTTCTTCGCCTAACAGAGCTGGCTTAATTTCTCCTGCAAATCAGACAGATGAAAATGAAGATGTAACAATGTTAGTCATGCCAATTATGCTTAATTAACTACAAATAATAATCTGTACGAACAAAATTTGATTTCTTATTGTCAATTAGTTTTCGCAATATCCCTTTGTTGGTTGGATTGTCTTTTGAGGCTACGAATGTTCTGATTGAAAAAGATCTTAGTGCATCATGAACACTTAAGGTAGCTACAGCAGAATCTTTTCTTCCTGTAAATGGATAGACATCTGGACCTCTTTGGCATGAACTATTCAAGTTCACACGACACACTAAATTTACTAGCGAATCTATGATAGGCCCCAGTTTTTCTTCAGAATTACCAAATAAACTTACCTGTTGTCCATAATTCGATTCAGCCATAAACTTGATAGGTATTTTAATATCTGAAAAAGAAATTATTGGTATTACAGGTCCAAATTGCTCTTCCTTGTAAACATTCATCTCTTCATTAACCGGATACAATACAGCAGGAAAAACAAAATTCTTTGTTTTTTTTCCACCATTGTTGTTAATAATATGTGCCCCTTTTGACGTTGCATCATCTATTAAATCACTAATATATTTTGGTTTATTTGGTTCAGGAAGTGGAGTCAATAAAGTATTTTCCCAGGGTAAACCTAATTTTAGAGAATCTATTTCTTCACAAAATTTAGTTAAAAACTTATCTTTTATTTTTTCATGAACATAAATGACTTTAATGGCTGTACACCTTTGACCATTGTATGAAAGTGATCCATTAACACATTCATTAACTGTAAGCTCTAAATCAGCATCGTCCATAATTATTGCAGGGTTTTTAGCTTCTAGTCCTAACACAAGTCTTAACCTGTTCTTTTGAGGGTGTAAATCTTGAAGTGATATTGCTGACGAACTATGGCCAATTAATGCAAGAACATTTATTTTTCCAGTTTTCATTATAGGAGTTGCTATTTCTCTACCACGTCCGAATACTATATTGACAACACCAGGGGGAAATGACTTTTGAAAAGCTTCTAGAAGGGGTGCTATTAGAAGTACTCCATGTTTCGCTGGCTTGAATATAGCTGTATTACCCATTATTATAGCTGGAATTAGTAGTGCAAATGTTTCATTTAATGGGTAATTGTAAGGACCCAAACATAACACAACACCAAGTGGTCCTCTTCTTATCAATGCCCTTACGCCGGAATTATTGTGAAAAAATGCACCATCCCTATCGATCTTTTTGTATTCCTTAATTGTATCATTTATGTAATCAACGGTTCTATCAAATTCTTTTTGAGAGTCTTTAAGATTTTTACCTATTTCCCACATTAATAACTTTACCACTTCTTCTCTTTTTAAAACCATTAAATCGACAAATTTTTGCATGCAATTTATTCTTTCATAAACCTTCATTGTTGGCCATACACCTGTTCCATTTGAATATGCTTTGTCAGCTGCGTCAAGTGCAAGTAAGGCATGTTTTTCATCCATTTTTGGTGAATCACCTAGAATTGTATACTGGTCCTCCTCATTACTAGCCAATAATGTAGAAATTACATCAGTGAAATCCCCTTTCCATTTGCCAATTTTTCCATCAATCAGATATGTGTCGTGGTGTATTGGAAGATTAAGAGAATAATTTTTTGGGATAATTTGATTCATATAATTATTATTTTAATTTTTTCATGGAGCTCATATTTTTTCTCAATGTAATACCTATCTTTTCAATTCTATGGTTTTTTGTTTTGAGATCATATTTGTTCAATAAAACTTTATCAATTTCTGTACCATCAAGTTCACCACCTAGATGTTGTTTATCAACATTACTTATAAAATCCTTAAGAAGTGGAACACATTCATTGTTAAATAAATAACATCCATATTCAGCAGTGTCAGAGATAATCCTATTCATTTCATAGAGTTTTTTTCTAGCTACAAGATTAGCAATTAAAGGAAGCTCATGTAGTGATTCATAATATGCAGATTCATCAATGATTCCATTGTTGACCATCGTTTCGAAAGCAAGCTCAACACCTGATTTAACAAAAGCCAACATTAATATTCCTTTATCGAAGTACTCTTGATTGGTTATGATAGTTTCTGAAGGAGAACTTTTCTCAAAAGCAGTAAGCCCAGTTTCATTTCTCCAGTTTAGCAGTTTAGTATCATTGTTTTTCCAATCTTCCATCATATTGGTTGAAAATGAACCATCTAAAATATTTTTCATGTGCTCATTAAATAATGGTGTAAGAATATCTTTTAATTCATCGGATAGTCGATGAACCTCATATCTTGAATTATCATCTAATCTACCAATCATACCTACAATACCATTATGCTTCAACTCTTCTGTTATAGTTTCCCATCCATATTGAATTAGTTTTGAAGCAAACCCAACATCATATCCCAGTTCAATCATTTTATTAAAACATAAAATTGATCCGGACTGTAAAACACCACACAAAATTGTCTGCTCACCCATTAAATCAGACTTTACTTCAGCAACAAATGATGATTCCAAAACTCCTGCTCTATGCCCTCCAGTGGCAACTGCATAGGCCTTTGCATAATCTAAGCCATCACCGTTTGGGTCATTTGGAGGATGTACTGCAATTAATGTTGGCACACCAAAACCTCTTAGATATTCTTCTCTAACCTCTGTCCCGGGACACTTGGGAGCTACCATTATTACTGTAATATCATTTCTTACAACAGTACCTTCCTCAACAATGTTAAAACCGTGTGAATACGACAGAATTGAATTTTTTTTCATTAGTGGCATAGCCTCTTTGACTACTTGACTGTGGTTTTTGTCTGGCGTTAAATTAATGACCATATCGGCATCAGGAATTAAATCCTCATAACTTCCAACTTCAAAATTGTTTTTTGAGGCATTTAAAAATGATTCCTTTTTGTTTTCTATTGAGGATTTTCTTAAAACATATGAGATATTAAGTCCTGAATCTCTCATATTTAATCCTTGGTTTAATCCTTGAGCACCACAACCAACTATAACTATTTTTTTATCTATCAACATATTTACACCATCAGCAAATTCATCAGATTTCATAAAGCGACATTTTCCTAACTGAGATATTTTATCTTTTTTAGATAAAGAATTATAATAATTATTCATTTTTATTTGATTTTAGAAATTTTGTTATTTCCATCGACTTCTTTGAAACTGATATTCTTCCTGAACGTACAAATTGCAGTAATCCATATTTTTTTAATTTCAAATATAAATCTTCTGTCTCCTCTCTCCATCCAGTTTTTTCTATAACAAAGTAGTCAGGTTTTACAGTTACTATATTTGCTCTACTTTCCTTAATAATGTTTTGAATTTGTCTTTCATTAAATAGTGACTTAGATTTCACTTTGTAGAGGGCTGTTTCTAAAAATATCGTCTCTTCATCAGTGTGAAAATAAGCAGCAATTACTTCTATTTGTTTTTCTATTTGTTTTACGAGCTTGATAATTTGCTCTTTATCAACATTAACGACAATGATGAATCTGTAAATATTAGGGATCTCAGATTCTGATGAGGTTATACTTCTAATGTTAATATGTCTTTTTAGAAAAATTGCTGAAATTCTGTTTAGTAATCCAACATTATTTTCTGTATAAATTGATATTGTATATTTAATTTTTTTCATTATTCTAATCTTACATCAGACACTGATGATCCAGATGGAATCATTGGAAAAACATTATCTTCTTTTTCAATTATAACCTCGAGTAGATAAGGACCATTAAATTCAATCATTTTTTTTATTTCTTTATCAAGTTCTTCTCTTTTTTCTACTTTTTTTGATTCTATAAAATACCCTTTGGCAATTGCAACAAAGTCTGGGTTAATCATTTCAGTTGAAGCATACCTCTTATCAAAAAATAATTGTTGCCATTGTCTAACCATTCCTAAAAAATTATTGTTAAGTATAATAATTTTAACAGCAGCATTGGTTTGATAAATAGTACCTAATTCTTGAATAGTCATTTGAAATCCACCATCTCCAATTACTGCTATAACCTCTCTTTTAGGATCTCCAATTTTTGCTCCGAAAGCAGCAGGTAATGCAAAACCCATAGTCCCAAGGCCACCTGATGTAATATTTGACTTGCTTGAGTTAAATTTAGTATATCTACAAGCTACCATTTGATGTTGACCCACGTCAGTTACCAAAATTGATTCTCCATTAGTATTGTCATTAACAGATTTGATTACCTCGGCCATTGATAATCCTCCTACTTTTTTATTGTATTCTTTATCAATAACTTTTTTGAATTCAATGTTATAAAATTCAGTAAATTTATTTACCCATTTTTCATGTTTATTTTCTTCTACTAGTGTTAATAAATCTTTGAGCGTTTCCTTTACATTACCAAGTATTGCAACATCGGCAATCACGTTTTTATTAACCTCAGCAGGATCAATTTCAAAATGAATAATTTTAGCTTGCTTCGCGTAACTTTCAAGATTTCCAGTCACCCTGTCATCAAATCTCATTCCTATAGCTAATAATACATCACATTCGTTAGTTAGTACATTTGGACCATAGTTGCCATGCATACCAACCATTCCAACATTTAATGGATGATCAGTGGGAACTGCAGATAAGCCAAGTATTGTCCAGGCAGCTGGAATTCCAGTTTTTTCAATAAAATTCAAAAATTCATTTTCAGCATTTCCAAGAATAACTCCCTGTCCCCAGACAATTAGGGGTTTTTTGGCATTATTTATTAGTTCTGAAGCTTTTTTTAAAGATTCTGGGTCGGTTTCGGGAACAGAGAAATAACTTCTTATATTTTTACATTTTTTATATTCAAAATTTTCTAGTATCTCAAACTGAGCATCCTTCGTAATATCAATTAAAACAGGACCAGGTCTTCCAGATTTTGCAATGTAAAAAGCCTTTGCAAATATTTCAGATATTTCTGATGCTTTTGTTATTTGATAATTCCATTTTGTGACAGGCGTTGAAATGCCAATGATATCAGTTTCTTGAAAGGCATCTGATCCTAATAAATTTGATGCAACCTGACCAGTGATGCATACCATGGGGGTTGAATCAATTTGAGCATCTGCAATTCCGGTAACTAGGTTGGTCGCTCCTGGACCTGAGGTTGCAATAGCCACTCCTACTTTACCGGATGATCTGGCATATCCTTGTGCAGCATGTGTTGCACCTTGTTCATGTCTTGTGAGTATGTGATGAACTTTATCTTGAAACTTGTAAAGCTCATCGTAAACTGGCATTATTGCCCCACCTGGATATCCAAATAAAACATCTACTTTTTCTTCAATTAGACATCTTATTACAGCTTCTGCTCCTGATATTTTTTTCACTTTAAAATATTTGATCTGTTATACAACCAGTTGAAGCGCTTGATACAAGCTTTGAATATTTGTATAAGGTACCGGAATTAAATTTTAAATCAGGTTTTACCCATGATTTTTTTCTTTTTTCGAGTTCGATTTTATCAATTTTTGCATTAATTTCATTTTTTTCTGCATCTATTATTATCTCGTCTCCATTTTTTATATGTGCTAACAGCCCACCTTCTGCAGCCTCAGGTGAAATATGTCCAACAACAAATCCATGAGTACCACCTGAAAACCTGCCATCTGTAATCAAGGCCACATCATTTCCCATACCAGCACCCATTATGGCTGAAGTAGGTTTTAGCATTTCAGGCATTCCAGGTCCTCCTTTAGGTCCCTCATATCTTATCACAATGACATCTCCTTTTTTTATTGTTTTATTTTTAATTGCATTATTTGCTTCATCTTCACAATTAAAAACTTTAGCTGGACCTTTAAAAAGCAATCCTTCTTTCCCAGTAATTTTTGCTACAGATCCTTCAGAAGCTAGATTACCGTATAGTATACGAATATGACCAGATGGTTTAATTGGTTTGTTTAATGGTCTTATAACATCTTGATTAAAATCAATAGATTTGATGTTTTTAAGATTCTCCTTGACAGATTTTCCTGTTACCGTTAGACAATCTTCATGAAGTAATTTATTTTCTAACATAAATCTCATAACAGCAGGAATTCCTCCAATATGATGTAAATCTTCCATTAAGTATTTTCCGCTGGGCTTTAGGTTGGCTAAAAATGGTGTTTCCTCTGATATTCTTTGAAAATCATCAATATTAAAGTCAATATTTGCAGTTTTACAAATGGCAAGTATGTGTAGAACGGCATTAGTTGATCCACCTAGAATTGTTATTAAACGGACTGCATTTTCTATTGACTTTTTTGAAATTATTTCACTTGGCTTGATGTCCTTTTCAATTAAGTTAAGTATCGAACTAGAAATTATAGTTTTTTCATCCTGTTTT